>ERZ773038.213-NODE-213-length-39774-cov-9.102621_pt1 | contig 39774 bp, 23 predicted proteins | sample MGYA00511665_ERZ773038 | MGnify/ENA primary metagenome ERZ773038 (study PRJEB29015, sample SAMEA2737966) | human oral metagenome | biome: human oral; feature: human-associated habitat; material: dental | place: China | collected 2028 ... | reverse complement strand
CCGAGGGCAACCGAATACTCGCCGGGGAAGAGCCTGTCCACTCTGTATTCGCCGTTGGCGTCCGTCGTCACGGAGTGCCGACGGTCGTCGTCGGTCCCAAACTTGCCGTCGGGCCCAGCCCACGTGACAGTCACCGCGACGCCGGGGATCCCCGGCTCGCCGGGGTCGGCCGCGCCGTTTTGATTGGAATCGAGCCACACCAGGCTGCCGACGGAGCCCTCGCCCACGAGGCCGAGGTCGATTGAGCCGTTCGATTCGCCCTCGGCCAGCGTCACCGCGGCGTCGGGCCCGTTCGAATCGGCCGAAGGATCGCCCCCGGCGCCCGTCGCCGCAGCGGCCGTTCCGCCGGGAACCTCGAATTTCACGGTGTACGAGCCCGCGGCCAGCTTCTCGAAGGAGTACCGCCCTTTCGCGTCCGTTGTGACGGGCGCGACCTCGGCGCCCAGGACGTCGCGCGCGGGCTGGCCCGAGGCGTCCACGAGCATGACTTTCACGCCTTCCGCCCCCGGCTCGTCGGCGCCCTGCACGCCATTTCCGTCAAGGTCGTACCACACCCGGTCGCCGACCGATGCGGGCCGATAGTACCCGAAGTCGAGCCCCGAAACCGACGGGGCGCCGGGATCGACGGACACGCTCGCCCGCCCGTCCTTCGTCGAATCGGGGTCGCCCGTTGCGACGGCCTTCGCCAGCTCTCCGCCGTCGGCGACGACCACAACCTCGTAGGTTCCGGACGGAACGCGGTTGAAGGAGTAGGAGCCGTCGGCGCCCGTCGTCGCCGTTGCCACGACTGCCCCGTCGCGGTCGCGAAGCTCGACCTTTGTCCCCTCGACTCCCGCTTCGCCGCCGCCCCTGGCGCCGTCGCGATCGGAATCGCGGTAGACGCTGCCGGACACCGACTGGAGTACGTCCAGCGAGGCCTTCGAGCTGTCGTTGGCCGCGTTGTCGTCCTTTTGGTCGAGGGACTCAAGCGATGCGGCGTTCGTCAGCTTCTTTCCCGCCGCGCCGGGCGCGATCTTTGCGCGAACGACGAGGGTCGCAGAGGCTCCAGCGGACAGCGAGCGCGCAGCCTGCCCGTCCGGGAAGAGCGTCCACAGGCCGGTCGCCGCGTCGTAGGAGCCGACCGCCTCGCCCGAAGTGCAAGCCTTTCCTCCCGCGTTCGGGCACAGACGGGTCTCGGAGGAGACGTACTCCAAGCCTTGTGGAAGGAGATCGCGCACCTTGACCGACGTCGCCTCCCCCGAGCCCAGATTCTTGACCGTCACATGGAAGTCGACCTCGTCGCCCACTCCATAGGCTGGCTTTCGCTCGGCTATCGTCTTTTCAACCTCCAGATCGACGGTCGTCTCCAGCCCCACCTTTATGGGCTCGATGGGAAGCAGCCATTTCCCGTCCTTCTCCCGGCCGGCCATGGCCACCGAGTTCCACGCCGTGCCTGAAGCGTCAGTCGGCGCCGCGACGGGGACGATCATCTGGATCGACGCCTTCGGGGCGAGATTCGCGTTCGCGAACTCCGCGCGGACGGCGCGCACGTCGGCGAACGACGCCGGCGAGTCGGTCCAGTCGTCGACGCATCCGGCCGGCCCGGCGGCCCTCGCGGCGCCTTGCGCGGTCACCTCGCCGCGGCATGCGTTCTCCGAGGTCGAATACTGGATCTTCACCCGGTCCCGCTGGACGTCAGAGTCCGCCACGGCAACGGGCCCGGCCAGCCTCGGCTGCCACTGGGAGCCTCGGGCGTTCGAGACGGCCGGCCCCACTCCGCGGTCGCCGACGTGGGGAAGGACGTCGTAGACGACGACGTTGTCGAGGTCAACGTTGCCCGTATTCGTCACGGTCAGCCTATACTGCGCGGACTTGCCGGGCTCGACGAGGCCGACGGACGGCGCGGCGAGGAAGTCCGCGTCCTTCGACCCCTTGACTTCCTTGGTCACCGACATCGAGGAGGCGTTGATGACGTCGAAATTGGCCGAGCTCTGGCAGAGCATGTCGTCGGTTCGCCCGTTGCCGTTGAGGTCCTGAGAGTCGGCCACGGGGCTGCCCATGGTGGAGTTGCAATAGGTGAGCTCGCCCATCGTGCGTTCCTTGCCAGCGGGAGAGATCTGCGCGTCGTTGGGGTAACGGCCGGCCTTCATCTGCCCGACCTTGCCCTCGAAGACGAACCATCCCCACTGTCCGTTCGACAGTTCCGTCCCCGGGAAGGAAAACTTGACGAGCTGCCTTTTGCACCCGGCGGCGTCCGTCTTCCACGTGCCGGAGTCGACCTTCAGGCTCGAGGCGGGAATCGACGTCGTGTTGCGCATGGCCGCCGAGCCTTCGACGTAGGTCATGCCGCAGGGAAGAAGATCCGTTACGACGGGGCTGACGGGGCTGTTCGTCGAATAGTTCGCCACATCCATTCGGAAGGTGACGTTGCCGTTGGGCGCCTGGGGGCTTCCAGAGAAGACCAGCTTGCGCAGATTCAGGAGCGGCCGTTCGTTCGCCACTCGGATCCACGCGCAGGAGGCGTCCCTTGAGAAGGCTATCTCGCGCCCGGAGTCGGTCGTGTACTTCGATCCCGGGGCGAGGCAGTTCTGGACTCGGACCCAGTCCTGCGAGGCCCCGGCCTTGTAGTTGCCGTCTGACAACGCGGCCTGCTCGTAGCCCGCGCCGTCCTCGGTTCTGGGCAGTTCGCTGTTGACCGTTCCCGTGACGAACATTTGAACGTTGGCGCCGCCCGGAAGGGCGCCCGTGAACTCGAGCTTCACAATCCACTCGGTTTCGGAGGAGACAGGCGTCTGCTCCGTCGCGTTGGCGACGAAAGTGCCTGTGTTGCCCAGATTCGTCGTGTACTTGACCGTAAAGCCGACGTTGTTGACGTCGCGCACGCCCACATTCTTGATCGCAGGCACGGCGCACCCGGTCTCGCCGTCGCTCGGCGTGGCCAGGCGGCAGGGAAGGACGTCGGTCCCCGAGAAATGGAGGGGGACGTTTCCGGCGTTGCGCATGCGGTAGCCCCACGTGGCCTTCGTTCCGCGGTCGAGGACGTTCACCGGCGTGAACTTTTGGAAAGAGCCCTTGGCGCTCTCCGCGCCGAATCCGTGGGAGAAATCGGCGCCGTCCCGGAGTGCGATCGCGTGGTTGCCGTGCATTTTTCCCGTTATCTCGGCGTTGTTGGTCACCTTCGCGTCCGCGCAGGAAGCGGGGTATCGCACGGTCACGGAGAACGTGGAGTCGAAGGCTTCGGCGGCATTGCCCATGTCCCAAACAACCGAGTGGCTCGCCGCGTCGTAGCTGCCCGAGGGCGTTTTGGCGGTGGCCTGCAGATTTCCCGACAGCGAAGACCGCACGTACTGCGCGCACGCCGGAAGGCGGTCGGTGACGACGACGTCGTCCGCGTTGACGTGCCCGACGGCGGGAACGCCGGTGTACTTTCCAGTCGCGTCCATGGCGGCGGCATAGGAGGCACGAAGAGTGTAGGTGACCTCGACCCCCTTGACGGGTGGAACGACAGGCCCGGATTTGAGTATGGACAGGTCGGCCGAGCCGTCGACCGTCGTGGACGCCTTCGCGTTCACCCGCGTCGCGGAGCTTGCGGCAAAGGACGCCTCGGGGGCGATCGTCGCGCCCTTGGGGACGAGCCCGCGCGGCGGTCTGACCGTGATCGTCGCCTGGCCCGCGGTGCCGGCAGGCACAGTTCCCAAGTTATAGACGACCTTTCCGTCGGAGTTCCGCGTGGGGGCGACGATCGTCGGAGGGGCGACGACTCCCGTCGTGCTGGTGGCAGCCGCGACGACCGGCGCGACCTCGGAGTTCACCGCCCCGTCGGGGTTGGCGAAGCGCGGAACGTCGACCGTCAAAACCGCGCCGTCGCAGTTGGCGTCGGTCGATGCGCAGGAGAACTCGACCGTGTAGACAACGTTGTCGCCGGTCTTGACCGTCTGCGCGCTCGGGGTGAGGGTCACGCGCAAGGTCGGGGCGCCGCCGTCGGCGAAGCTCGCCGACCCCAATCCGAAAATGAGAAGCGCAGCGGTTAAGAAACCGAGAATTCTTCGACGTCCCCTCAATTGGGCATGGGGCGACACGGTGCTCGACATGAAAATCCCTTCCGGCGTCATAGGTGAGAAGCGCACAGATGCACCTCAACCCTACCGTCTGCACCAAGCGGGAGTCACTAGTCGGCTATAGGCCTCAGGGATGATAAAACAGAGTGATTCGCACTAAATCGCTTCGATTTTTGCCAACAAGGTCTCTAAATTCTCGAAACAATGCCCGAGGAAACCCAATTTCGTTGCGACCTCAACGTTTTTCGGGGAGTCATCGACGTACAGCACGTCCTCGGGGGCAAGTTTTCGCCCGGCGGACTGGGACAGCCGCGCGAGGGCGACGGCGAAGATCTCTTCGTCGGGCTTGGCCAGGCGCAGGCGGCACGAGAAGAGAACCGGGTCGAAGAGCTCGTCGATCCAGGGATTGTGCCACCTCGTCCACCCGACGAAGTCGCAGGGTATGTTCGAGAGCATCCCCATTGTCAGGCCGGCGCGGTTGAGGCTGCGCGCAAACGAGACCATCGCCTCGTCTTTGGCGCCCAGCGCGGCAAGGTCGGCGGCGAGGGCTGCCTGCCAATCGATGTCGACGCCTGTTTCTGCGGCGACCCTCGCCCAGTATTCGCGCGAGCCAATCGTCCCCGCGTCGTATTCGACGCGATTTTCCCCACGGTAGGCGGGAAGGAGGACATCCGGCTCAACCCTCACCGTTCTCGCCAGCGTTTCAAATGATGTGCGTGATTGTTCGGATATGAATAATCCGAATAGATCGAATAGAAGCGCGTGCATGTACCCAGATTAATTGACATACAGTTTATTTGCATTAACCGTCCAAGCAGTGCACACAACTTCACTTCTCAGCCGCGTTCCCCAGAGCGGCGACGGATTCGCCGAGCGCTCCGGCGACGTCGGTCAGATCCTCGCCCGCATCGACTTGCGCGAAAGCTTCGAGCAGGAGCGCGCGGGTGAACCCCGCCCACATGCGCGGATTCTCCACTCCCAGTTCCTCCCATTGTTCGCGGAGGAAGCCGTCGGCCATCGCATGGATGTCGGCGACGTCCTCGGCGACGGCGGCGCGCTCGCCTCCTGCTCCGTCGGATCGGGCGGGGCGCCCGCGAGCGTGCATGAGGCTCATGAGCCAGCCGTGGGACGACTCGTTCGACTGCATGAGGCTGGCGACCGCAAACTGCCGAAGACGGACGACGGGCGGCGCATCGGCGTCGACCTGGGAGAAAACGGCCTCGCGCCACCGGGGGATGTAGCGGGCGAGTGTGAGCAGCCGCAGGTCGTCCACGGAATCGACGTACCGGTAGATCGAATTGCGGGCGATGCCGGCTTCCGCCGCCACGGCCGCGGCCGAAAGGGAGTCGGGGCCCGACTCGCGCAAAAGCCGTTCGGCAGCATCGACGAGCTTCGTCTTGACGATCTCCCTGTGTTGGCGCACGGTGGGCGCGCTGATCTTCGGCACTGCCATCCCCCTTGGATCACTGCTTCGAGCATAATCGCCGCCCGTCCGAATCGCACGCGGCGGCCCCGCCGCAGAAACGACGAGGCCCGGGAGGTCACGCATCCCTCCCGGGCCTCGCGGTGCACGCAAACGCGCACGCGTCAGACTTCACGCACATCGGAGGGGAAGGAGACGTTCCCGACCCGAATGCCTGACGCACACATCCTGTCTCCCGAGTCTGCGGTGCCGACTGCGCGGGTGCGCCCGTCGGCAATTGAATTATACCTGAAATACCTACGTTTTCGAAGGTACTACTTGCCACAGATTAGGGTCATTCTATCCGTCGTTCTCCTTTTCCCACAGCGTCGAAAGAAGGCCGGCGCCTCACCTGCCCGCCTTCGCGCGTCTCATCGTGTTGAGCAGCATGTTGACGGTCGCCGCCGACCGTTTCTCGCCCTCGACCATCACGTTGAGGTACGTTCCGTTGAACTCGACCACGTAAAGATAACGGAAGTCTCCCGATTCGGTTATGTGCCTGACCGCAACGGCGGGGAGTCCGGCGATCTTAGTTTGCCCGAGGTACTCCCCCGAGGCGTCGTCGTCCTCCTTCGACGCCCATTCGTCGGCAAGGTCCTCACCTGAATGGTACTCTTCCTCGTCGCCGACTTCGAAAAGCAGCGACGCCCCGTTAGCCTCTATGCCGATGGCGTCTCGATCGTCCTCGTCCCGCTCGGTCAACGTCATTTTGCTCGGCATCGGGAAGGAAATGACGCCTGACGGCGTCTGGAGGTTGTACTGGCCCCCTTTGACGCCCCCTCTGAGCTTCCCGTCGCGGCTGAGAACAGAGACCTTCTCCTCTTGGGGGTCGCTGCCGGGTTGGGAATCCGAGCGCCCGTCGCCCCCCACACCGGCGACCATGTCCGAGCCGCCTGAGCCTTGAGGCCCCGCGAAGTTGAACGTCTGCGCCGCCTTGAGCAGCGCGTCGAGCTCCTTTTGGGAGGGCGCCGCCACCGTGAGATTCCATACCCCGTCTTCGATCCGAAGCAGATACACCCTGCTGAGATGGCCGACCCTCGTCTTCGCGTCGACGGCCACCGCTTTGACGTTGCCGAGGGAAGCCGTCTGGACCGGTCTGACCGACGTCGAACCCCGCGACTGGACGATCTTGGTCAGCTGCTCGGCGGTCGTGTTGGAAACCGCCGTCTCCGTCGGGAAAAGCGAGAGTTTGACGTTCGGGTTCGACGAGCTCTCCACGCCGGCCACCCCCGTCTCCGCGTACGTGCGTTCAAAGACGCGCATCGACGGGCCCACGTTCATCGTCACCCTTCCCGATCCGGTGCCGACCGTGAGCACCCCGTTCGTGACGCTGGCCGAACCGAGGGGAAGGCCCTGCCCTTGGGGCTGGGCCCCTTTTGTCGCAGTCGCAGTGGAAACGGGCGTCGGAGAGGGTGTGGGCGACGCCGTCCGCGTCGGCGCGGCGCTCACCCCGAAGGACACCGTCTTTTCGGGCTCGGAAGCGCACGCGGTCAGGCACATCGCCGCCGCGAACACAACAACCGCGAGCCTAGGAAGTCGCATCCTCGACCACCTGGAGAAGAGCCGGAATCTCGGTCTCCGCCTTGCCTGAGTTGACGACCAGCTGGATCATCACCCCGTTGACATTGACGATGTATATGCGCGAAATCGTGCCGTTGGTGGATTTGACCAGGATGGCGCCGGCGGGATACCCAGCCACCTTCTGGACCTCGGGCACCGTCTTCATATGCTCAATGTCCTTCATCCCGCCGTCCTCGCGCATCTTCGCCAGTATCTGCGTGGGATCGGTCGTGAACCCCTTCCTGTCGATGTAGAAGGAGACGTTGCGCCCTGAATTTTGCTGGTCCTCGAAGCCGAGCAGGCCTTCGGCGCTGGGTTTGGAGGGGACGAACCCGTCGGGCATCCGCATGACGATCTTCGCCCCGTTGACGTCCACCGTGTACGTCTGCCCGGACACGGTGGCCTTCAGAGGGCCGACGTGGCGCGAGGCGGCCGTGCTGGGCGAAGTTCTCGACCCCGCATTGACAGGCTTGAGCGCGCGGAGGGTTTTGAGGAGCTCGTCGGCGGTCGCGGCGTCTGGGGCGTTGATCGTGGCCGACCATAGATAACCTTCGAAATCCGCGATGACGACGATCGCCACATACCCGGTTTGGATGGTCGCCTGGGCGGCGACGGCCTTGAAGTCCCCCAGGTTCTGGATGTCGTGGCGGGCCTCGATGTTTGTGAACTGCTTCGTCCTGAGCGTTGCGGCGACGCTGTCGGCCGAAGGCAGCGTCGTCGCGGAGGACAAATGGGAAAACATGAGATTCGTCTTCGAATCGGAGGAAGACGTCAACCCGACGAGCTTGACGTCTTCCTGTTTGGCCCTGCTCACCGCATAGCCGTTTGGAGCCGTGAAGCCGACCCAGACTTTGCCCGTAAACAGACGGAATTCAGAACCTTGGATTTCCGCTTCCCCCAAAGTCGCCTTGGGGTCCGTTCCGATCGTCGGGCCGCTGCCTTTGGTCGAGGGCGGCGAAGTGGAAGAGGGGGCTGGGCCCGCGGAAGTTGAAAGTGAACAGGCTGGAAGGGCGACAAGCACAACAACGGCGAAGAAGATTCGCAGTCCTCTCATATGCCCTCCTGGAGACATTCAACTTTACGGCACGATAATAGGCGACCCCGCGCCGAAAATCGGCCCTCGGCAAGGGGTAACCCTGCCCATCGCCCCGCTCCTCAGAGCTGGGCGTACGGCTCCGACGACGACGCGATCGGCGGCGGCAAGGGGCCAAGCGCCTGGAATGCCACGGCTTCCAGAGGGAAGGCCTCTCGCCGATCGGACAGAATACACATTACCCCGTGCTCGCGGTTATTTCAGGGGCGTTCATCCATTGACATTCCACGCTCCAAGTGCTTCTCTCCAACGGCGACGAAACCGCAAAGCGAGCCGGCCTGAAGAAGCCGTCAGGAGACCGCCGCGGTCGATCCACTCGGCAAATCCGTGCCCCCGTGGACCCAGATGTCGGTCGGAAGCTCGCCGGGCATCGACGGGTTCCCCGTGGCGACGAAGGGCCTTTCGCGGTTTCGCAGATAGTCTTGGAGCGCCCCGAAGGCCCATTTGCCGAGCATGACGATGGACACAATGTTGATGAGCGCCATTCCCGTCATCGTCAGATCGGCGAAGTTCCAAACGAGCTTGAGTTCGGCGACGGACCCAAGAACGATCGAGACGATGACGATCGCCTTGAGAAGCTTGTCGCCCCACGCTTTGCCTTTCGTGAGAAAGTCCATATTGACCTCGGCGTAGGCAAAGTTGCCGATGACGGAGGAGCCGGCGAAGACGCAGATGAGAACGACCATGACCGGGCCCGCCCACGACCCCAGCGTGGATTCAAGCGCAGTGATCGTCATGTCCGCGCCTGCGGGGTCGGAAGAGGTCCAGTAGGGCTTGAGCGCCTCGGGGTCGGCGTTGAAGAGGATGAACGCGGTCGCCGAACACACAAGGATGGTGTCGACGAAGACGCCCGCCGACTGGATGAGGCCCTGCTTGGCCGGGTGGGTGACGTGCGCGGTCGACGCCGCATTCGGCGCCGAGCCCTCGCCCGCCTCGTTCGAAAACAGGCCGCGCCTGACGCCGTTCATCATCGCCGCGCTCATCGATCCGGCCAAGCCCCCGAGCGTTTCCCGCAGTCCGAAGGCGTTTTCGACGATCAGGCTGAAGGTCGGGCCGACCTTGTCCAGGTTCATGAGCACGACGGCGACGGCGAGGCCGATGTAGACGATCGCCATGAGCGGGGCGACGATCTCCGAGGCCTTTGCCACGGCCTTGAGGCCGCCGTAGACGATCGGCCCGCACAGGATCAGAAGGATTGCGGCCGTGGCCCAGGGGCTCATCTTGAACTGAGTCTCGAGCGTCGCGGCGATCGTGTTCGCCTGAACCATCTCGAAGGAGATTCCGAATGAGCAGATGAGGAACAGCGCGAAGACGACTCCCCACGTGCGCGAGCCGAGTCCCCTTTGGATGTAGAAAGCCGGGCCGCCGCGGAAGGTGCCGTCGTGCCATCTGATCTTGAACAGCTGGGCGAGCGTGGCCTCGATGAAGGCGGTGGCCATCCCCAAGAAGGCGACGAGCCACATCCAGAAGACCGCGCCGGGCCCGCCCAGGGTGACGGCGATCGCGACGCCGGCGATGTTGCCCGTCCCGACCCGCGAGGCGATGCCGATCGCAAAGGCCTGGAACGAGGAGATGCCGTCGCCGTCGACGTCGCGGGAGTCGAAGACCTGCTTGACCATCTGGCCGAACAGGCGAATCTGCACGAAGCCAGTGCGAATCGTGAAGTAGATTCCCGCTCCGATGAGCATGACGATGAGGATGTGGGTTGTGATCCAGTTATTCGTCGTGGATATGAGCTCGGTCAGCTTGTCCATGCCGCCCTCCTAAAGACCGCCTGCGACGAGGAACGGTCAACTCGCGCGATTTGAAAACTCAAGAGATATTACTAGAACATTACGCGATTTGAAGAATCCGTTACCAAAAGCGCCGGAAATCTGCGCCGACGGCGGCTTTCCCAGCCGTCAGGCAAGGGAAGGTCCGATTCCTCCGCCGAGAAGCCGAGCTTTTGACCGCCGAATTTTATCAAAGAATGAGGCGTCTCGCCCCGACTCCCCCCATGGGTATCATTGCCCATGCAACTGTAGTCGTACGACGCGGTACTATAGATGACGTAGTCAGCCACGGTTGATTGCGCGTGTGTGATAAGCCCACGTCAGCCTCCAATTACGACGTGGGCGACGAGGTCGCCGGTCGCCCAGCCGGGACCTCTGCCTCTTGGGTCTGCGCCTCCAATGGACCCGGAGATGAAGTGAGGCCCACCATGGCGGTGGGCCTCACTTTCTTTTGCTTTATCCCCGCCTGCGGGACCTGCGGGAGCCTTCGGCGGCCTTTTGCCGCTGATTCGTCTGAAACTCTTCGTCGAGAAGCGTGAGGTCGTCGGCGGTGACGAGCTGGCTCGCCACGGCGTACTCCACGAGCCTCGCACGGCGGTAGGTCGCGTGGACGCCCTTCCCCCCGCGCAGTCCGCGCACGCCGAGCCTGTCCAGCTTCTCGCAGACGTTGTCGAGCTTTCGGTTGAACCGGGTCTGCGTCCACCCGAGCCGCTGGGCGGCCTCCTCCGAACGGGGAATGTCCGAAGGGCCGGTCCCCACTCGCCGCAGCCAGTTTTCGGCCAGGGCGAGGATGAGAAGGCGCTGGCTGGGTGTGAGCGTCACCTGGCCCATGGTCGTCTCGCCGACGTCCTCGCGCCCGGTGGACGAAACCTCGTACATCGTGTCGGGAACCGTCATGTCAATCTCATACGTGGTGGGGCCAGCGGTGAAGACGAGGCTCATGTTGTGCACGACGAGCGGAATCTGGCTTCCCGGACCTATCCAGGATTGAAGCATCCCCGTGGTCTCGGCGACCGTCACGGCGATGCGCGAGCCGACGTTGCTGACCCACCACAGGCCGTTGTGCGACTCGATCACGAGGAAGTTTCGGTGGAGAAACGGGTTGTCCTCGATGGCCAGGGTGCCGACGCGGCCGATCGTGAACGTGTCTCCCGGATCGATCTTGTAGACCTCGCCGCAGAACTCAATCTCGAGCGCCATGCGCGCCTTCTGTGCGGGTTGGGCGACCGCAACCGAGACCGCCTCGCTTTTAACATGTTGAGCCATCGATCCTCCTCCGTCTCCGGCATGACCCCAATATGGACCATTGTGTCAGGTATTGCTGTTAAACGGGAACAGCGCCGTCAATGAGAGGTCGGTTACGGTGAGAGATAGGTTACTGTCCCGATGTCACAACGCACGCGCTGACCGCCTTTGATTCGTTCGAGACGCCCACCCGCCTGACTTGAACCGTGATGCAGGTCTCGACGGGCCTGGCCGCCACGGTCACGCTCGTCTTCTCCGTGGCTTCGACCTTCCCCTCCCCCGCGGCGAACGGGGCCTTGTAGAGGTACATGTCGCCGTCGTGCGGGTCGGGATTCTCCCACGTGAACGTCACGCGCCCGTTTTTCACCGTCCCTTTGAGCTTTGTCACGCCCTGAGGCTGCTCCGCCCCCGGATCCATCTTTGTGGTTTCCGAGGCGGAGGTGGAAGGCTTGATGGTTTCGCCCTTGCCGCGGTTCATGAAATAGACCACGCTCAGCGCCACGATGAGGACGACGACGGCCGCGATCGAGAATCGCGCGACCGGCTTGCGAAGGAAGGCCGCGAACTTTCGCTTGGCTTCGAAGGCCTGTGGCGGCGGGGTGGCCTCGGGCTCGTCGTCTCCGGCGGGCGCCCCGTAGTACGAGTGGCGGCGGCCCGCAGAGGCGACGTCGGCGCTGTCGACGGCGAAAACGACTCCCGCTCCGCGATCGACCTCGATCGAATGCCGACCGACCCGTCGAGGCACATCGCGCGTGTTCTCGTCGTCGATCGGGGAGATGGTCCGCACCGCCTGGCGCGTGGCGTCCTCGTCGATCGCCGAGGACTCCTGCCATTCCTCCCCCTCGCCTTGGACGTTCATGTCGGTCGGGCGCTGATGGAGCTGCTCGGCCTGGATGAACTGAAGGGCCGTCGCAAACTCCCGCACCGACTGGTAGCGCTGTTTGGGGTCCTTCGCCATCGCCGTGGCCAGGACCCTTTCGAGCTCGTCGGGGGCGTCGGTGCGCCCGGTCTTCGGCAGCGGGGAGCGCAGAACTCGATTGATGACGGCGATCTCCGAATTGTCGCCGTCGACGATTTCGAAGGGCGCGCGCCCGGCGACGAGGGTGTAGATCGTTGCCGCCAAAGAGTAGACGTCGACGGCGGGCGCGGCCTCGCCCTCGCCCGTCGCCTGCTCCGGCGGGGCCCAGGGAACGGAGAAGCCCTCGGCCTGAGTCGTGTCGCCCATCCGGGTTGCGATGCCGAAGTCCGTGAGCACCGGATGCTGATACGGAGTCATGAGGATGTTCGACGGCTTGATGTCGCGATGGACGATTCCCGCCCTGTGCAGAGTCTCGACCGCGCCTGCGATCTGTATGCCCACTTCGAGGGCGAAGGTCACCGGCAGCGGGCGCATGCGCAAAAGCTTGCCCAGATGCGGCGGCGGGCAGTACTCCATGATGAGGTACATGCGGCCGTCTTCGGTCTCACCGGCGCCGTGCACGGAGACGACCGAGGGATGCGAACTCATGCGCGCCATGAGGTTGGCCTCCGCGCGGAAAGCCAGCTTCTGCTGCTCGGTCACGCCCCGCCGAAGCACCTTGATGGCAACCTCGCGGTGCGGAACCTGCTGATCGTACAGGTACACGTCGGCGAAGCCGCCGGACCCCAGATAGGACAGGTACCTGGCATTGGGAATCTTCGGCGGTGTGGCGGGGCGTCGGCCGGCCGACATCAGGCTCCCGACCTCGGACCGAGCATCTGGATGGTCACGCCCTCGCCGATGTCGATGACGTCGCTGACCCTGAGGAAGAACGGCTCGGTCGGGCTGATGCGAATCGGCCGCTCATTCGGACGTAGGACGTACGTCCCGTTGTTCGAGTTCCTATCGACGAGCCGAACGTCCCAGTTGTCGACGCGAATCTCACAGTGGGTCCGCGAGATCTGCTGATCGGGGCTGGGGACGGGGACGAGGTGGGCGCGCGGACGCCCGGGCTCGGGGGCGGACGCCGGCTTGCGGCCGATGATGATGTCGGCGTCCAGGGGCACGTTCAGTCCCGTGGACACCCAGATCTCCCCGAGGGACGGGCGGGGGTACCAATTCGGCTCGCCTCCGAGCGGCCCGCTGCATATCCTACACACCTTCCCGTGGGGCGGGTTGAGGTGGCCGTTTTGGCACAGCACGGCCAAGACCATCGCCTGAGGCGACTCCGCCTGGACCCGCTCCTGCTCCTGCGGGCTCTGCTCGCCGACGACCGTCTCCGCGTCGTAATCCTCGGCGGAAGCCCCAGCCTCCGCCGCCTCGGCGGCGACGCGGGGGAAGGAAGGCTCGAACGGCCGAGACTCCTGCGCCTGCTCGTCGTCTCGGAAGGCCTCTTCCTGCTGCGGGCCGTCCCAGCCTGCCGCCCCTTCGACGGGCGCCTCCGGTTCCTCGGCGGCTTCGGCGACGTCGCCCGCGGGCTCAGGCGCGGCCGACTCCTCGGATGAGGGGGCCTCGTCGGCGACCTCCCAGGGCCGGGGGCTGCGGCGAACGGGCTCCTCAGCAGGCTCGGCGGATTCTTCCGCCGCATCCGTCGGCCCCTGCTCTAGGCCTTCGGCCGCCTCGACGGGAGAGAACGCGGCCTGGGCCGCGTCTTCGGACTCGTCCAATTGGTCGGCCATGGGGAAGCGGCTTTCGATCGGGAACCGCGGCTGCTCCTCCGGGGCGTCCTCCTCGGGCGCCAGATCGCCGACCTCGCCAGCCGACGAGAGGTTCGCGGCGATCTCTTCGAGCTCTTCGGCGGGGATCGCGTCCTCTTCTTCGGGGGCGCAGTCTTCAGCGGCCGGGGTTTGAGCCGCCGGGGCCTCCGCCTCCGCGGGGGCGGAGGCTTCGGCCTCGACCGGGCCGGCGTTCTGCCGCTCGGCTTTTTCTTCCTCGGCCTGAGGCGTGTGGAAGTCCCCCGGAACCGAGTCGATGAAGAACGGCGCCTCCGCGGACGGCTCGTCCGCCTCTTCCGCGGATTCGGCCGAGGCGACGTCGTCGGCTCCGCTGACGGCGTCGAGCGTGGGCTCGTCGAGCGGCATGCGCGTCTTTTCGAGGGCGTCGATCGGGTTGACGGGAAGGGGGCTCTCCTCCTTGGCCGCGCTATCGGCCTCGACGGGCTCCTCCGAGGCGCCGACGGCTTCTTGCACGGCTTGCGGCGCCGCAACGGCCTCGGCGCCCTGATCGGCGGCCCCGTAGCCGCCGGGGGCCGGCGAAGAGCCCGCGGCACCGTATGCGGCCGCCTCCCTGGCACGGGAATCCGCGGCGGCCCCGCGAATTTCGGGGTGACCGGGCACGAATGCGAGAAGAAGGGCGGAGGTCGCCGCGATGCCGTCGGCGAAGGGCAGCCCCTCCGCTCGTCCGACGCCGGCGCCGGGCCCGGCGTCGAGAACCAGGTCGGCCATTCGGTCGATGAAGGCCTCGTTCCAGGTCGGCGTCTCCATTCCGGTGCCCAGGACGTTTCCGTCCCTGTCGCAGGCGCGGAAGGCCCCGCGAAGCGCGACTCGAAGGTGCTCGCCTTCGGACACCGCGATGGCGAAGGCCGGGATCTGGCGCGACGGGCGCACGCCGAAACCGAGGGCCTCCACAAGCTGCTGGAAGCTCGATCCTGAACGAATGGCCTCCCACAGCCACTCTGCCTGGCTTGGAGTGGCGCCCTGAACCATCATGGCTCCGTGAGGCGCGACGACGGCCAGAACGTCGCCGGATTTTGCCTGCGCACGTGTGATGTACATTCCTAACCCCTCCGGGGAACGGTGTCGTCGCCGACAATGCGGCGAGCGGCAGTAACGGTCTCTTCCTCAATATTGCCGCTTGGCAACTGCGGACCACAATCCACGATGTCGACGACGACCACCGTGACGTTGTCCGAGCCGCCGGCGCCCAAGGCCTTCTGGACCAGCGTTTGCGCGGTCTCCTGCGGATCTTCCATGTATCGCGCCACCTCGCTGATCCTCTCGTTCGACACGACGGAGCTCAGGCCGTCCGAGCACAGGACGAAACGGTCTCCCATCGAAAGGGGCACAAGGAAGACGTCGGCGCCCACGTCGCTTCCCGAATGTCCGCCGAGGGCGCGCGTGATGACGTTCCTGCGGCCCCAGTTGTTCCCCTCGGCCACTCCGGCGTCAATGAGCTCTTGAACCTCCGAATGGTCTTTCGTCACCTGGATGAACGCCATTCCTGACAGGTGATAGGTGCGGGAGTCTCCGATGTTGAAGACGCGGGCGTAAGGGAATCCTCCTTCAATGCCGAGGACGAGGCCCGTCAGGGTGGTTCCGGGGATCCCCGACTCGCTGGCGAGGCCGCGCACCGCCCTCGCCGCCAGGGCGATTCGCTCCTCGAGCTCGCCGGCGCTTACGAAGTCCCTGCCGTCGAGCGAGGCGAACGCGTCCACCGCCGTGCGGGAGGCGACCTCCCCGGCGCTGTGCCCGCCCATTCCGTCGGCCACCACGAACACAGGGGAGGAGGCGAAGAGGGAGTCCTCGTTCAGCTCCCGCATCCCTATGTCCGTGGCGAATCCGCAGCGGGCATACGCGTAAGGGCTCACTGGAACGTCACCCTCACGCGGCGCCCGCCGAAGACGACGCTCGCGCCGTCGGTGGCGAGCACCGGGTGGTTCGGCTGCACGGGGACCGGCTGGCCGTCCGGCGAGACGACGATGGTCCCGTTGGTCGATCTGAGATCGTCGACCCTGACGCCCCCCGGCATGAGGGTGAGCGCGACGTGGGTCTTGGAGACCGATTTCTGCAGGTCGGCCACGGGCATCGGCACGGCCGAGGGCCACGACGGGTCGACGACGGGGTTCCTTCCGAGCACCACGGTTCCCCTGAGGACGTGGGTCACGCCGTCGTCGAACATCAGACGCACGGTGGCGGGCTCTCGGCTGCCCGTAACCCTCTCTATGATTCGGGTTTCGTCGCGGCCTCCCTGCCCGGCCGGCCCCGGAGCCTCGGCGGCGCTGCCAACGACGGGCGGAGAGACCGCGTGGCGGGGCGAGCGCGCCGAACGCGACTGGCGCGAAGAGGAGTCTAAGGCGGGCGGAGAAGGCTCAGCGGCAGGAGAGATTCCGTACTCGTCGAGCTGCTCGGCGATACGAGCCTGAGCTTGCGCCCGGTTGCTGCGGGCGCGCCTGGACGCCCGGCCCTCCTCAGGATCCGGCGGCTGGTTCTGAGGTGCAAATTGGGACGTCTCCGGTGCCGGATAGCCGGGGGCAGGATAGCTGGACGCCGGATAGGCGGGCGCCGAGTAGTCGGCGCCGGCTACCGAAGGAGCACTCTCAGCGGGCGCCCCGTACCGCGGATCGTACGCCGCCTCCGGCGCGCTGTAAGCCGACTGCCCATATGCCGCCTCCGGTGCGCTGTAGGCCGACTGCCCATATGCCGCCTCCGGCGCGCTGTAAGCGGATTGCCCGTACGCCGCCTCCGGTGCGCTGTAGGCCGACTGCCCGTACGCCGCCTCCGGTGCGCTGTAAGCGGATTGCCCGTACGCCGCCTCCGGTGCGCTGTAAGCGGATTGCCCGTACGCCGCCGGCGGAGCCTGCCGCTGGTCGACGACCCTGGAGAAGCCCGGGCCGACCAGCCCCGGCGCCTGCGCGTAGGGATCGGGCGGCGGCTCGGCAGCCGACATTCCCGACGGAGCCCCCTGCAAAGGGGCGGCCATCGGCGATCCGGCCGACTGCGCCAGCTGGGCGCTCGCGGCGGAGGGGACGCCGAATTCGTCGTCGTCCTCGATAGGGCGCCGCGTGTCGACGTAGATGATGCCTCCGATCCTGTCGAACCACGTGCGCCCGAAGCGGTCGCTCGTGAAATGAAGGATGAACGGGAGGCCGACGACGAGGGTCGCCAAAGTCACGGCGGCCTCGACGGCGTACTTCTGCACTGCAAACACTCCGGCGTTGCCGCCGTCCCTCATTCGGACGGCCACCACGCCGAGAGACGTCAGTCCCGGAAGAGTCCCCTTTTTGGCGACGTAGTAACAGTTGCCCGCGATGAAAACGACGATCAGCCCCACGCACGCGACGTAGGGCATCGGCTTTTCGCCAGGCGGCGGGAAATCCGCGTCCACTATCGGTAGAGCCGAGGCTCCTAGCTCGGCCACAACGATGAGAAGGCTGAGGATCCGCGACGTGGTGCGACGCCGCTTGCCCGCTGGCTGATAGAACACCCTCTCATTACTCATGAGTTCCCTCTTTTTTCATTAGGTCTCTTGGGAGGATATACCGACCCGGCGGATCCGCGCTCACCCTGTTCATGGGGACCGCTCGCCTTGAACGATTTCGCTCGCTTCCAGCGACGACCCCCGCCCGCCCGCGGAGGCTTCGACTTGCGGCGCGCTCCAAAGGATTTCAACGAAAAACGCGACCTTCTGGCCGAGGCTCGACGGATGACAGACTTCGCCTCCTCCGCGCTTCGCCACATCGCAGTCAAAGAAGTATCGCCAATATCACCGCTTCCGAAAACCGAGGCGTCGGCCCGGCGGGCCGTTTCTACGATGGGCGCCGAATCGGCCTCCGTTTTCCCTGCGAGCGCCTTCTTCCCGGAAAGCGCCTTCTTCCCAGAAAGGGCCTTTGCGACCGCGTCCGTCACGGCGGACGCCTGCTCGCTGCGGGTCATCCGGGCGTCGACCGTCATCCGCCCGTCGCGAGCGACGTCGAGCACGTCCTCCCATGCTCCGGCGGCCCTCTCGTCGGGACGGCCCTTCGTCCGCCTCCTGCGAGTCCGCAGCGCCTTCGCGGCCAAAACCGCGACGAAGGGGCCGACGACGAGCAGCGTGACGCCCAGCCCCGCCGCAATGTAGACAAGCCAGCGGGAAGCCCCTGCGTCCTCGTCCTTCTTGCGATCGTCGTCGTTTTGGTTGGTGGGGGTCAGCTCGACCGGCTGATCGAGCGGGTCGGGCGGCTGGATCACGATGGGCCGGGGGTTCGGCTTCGGTTTGGGCTCTTGAGTCTGCAGCTTCTTGTCTCGCGGCGGAGTCGGGTCGAACATCACCCACCCGTACCCGTCGAAGTTGATCTCGACCCACACGTGGGCGTCGCGGCCCTTGATGTTGATCGTTCCGTCCTTGTGAGAGTCGGGATAGAAGCCCATGACGACGCGGGCGGGCATTCCCGCCGACCTCGCCATGAGAGCCATGGCGACGGCGTACTGCTCGTCGTCGCCCTGCATGTACTCGGCCTCCAAGAAAGCCTGGATCCTCTGATTCCTGTGCCCCGGGCGCGAGGGAGACTGCTCGCCGCCCGCGTAGAACCCGTTGTTCTTCAGGTGCTGCTCGATTGCGCGGGCCTGCTGAATCGGGCTCATCGTCCCCTTGAGGATCTTCTGGGTCTTCGCGGCGACGGCGTTGGGCACATTCGCATTCTCCTCCATCGGCACCGCCCCGAAAGCGTGGCCTTCGAGCTGCCTGTCCGACGGGGCCGGCCGGACGAGGTCTACGATCCTGTACGAGTCCCCCTCTCTCAGGGGAGTGACGGTCAGCGCCGTCTGCTCGGAGGGCGAGTAGTAGAGGTCGTCTTGGAGCTTCTTCGCCCGATCGCCCGCAAACTTCAGGTGGGTGAGAAGGCCTCCCCCCGGAACCCATACGCCCGAGTACTTGCCCACCGAAATCGAAAGCCTGCTGGGACGGGACTTGGCGGGCGGATTCTCGAGGGAGACCTCCGGGCCGATCCGCCGAAAGCCCTTCTTCGGGTCCGTCGAGACGTTGTAGACGATCCCGTCGTAGACGTCGAGTGTGGCCAGGCGCACTCGCTCGTCCTTCTTCAGCCCGGCGACGGAGAAAAGGGTCTCGCTCGCATGCTGGTCGTTGTACGAGCGGAAATCAGACAGAGGCGACGGATACTCGCGCACATTGAGCGGCGGGACGACGTGGTCGCGCACGGCGTACCGCGCCTGCGAGTCCGTGAGCGCGGGGGCAAGCACAAGCGCCGCCACAGCGCCCGCCCCCGCGAGCGCAAAGGCCCCGTTCCGGCGACGTCGGCTCGCCTTCTCCCCCGCCTCCGCGGCGGAGACCGCCACAACTCTGCGCCTTTCGATGACGCGCGAACACCAGACGAGGCCGATCAGGCCTACGGTCACTCCGATCCACCGGGCCAGAGGCGCCTGCCTCGAGCCGAAGAGGATTCCCAGGATCACGACCAGCCCGACGGGAATGACGCCCCACTCTGGGCGCGAGGCGCGCAGCGCCAGCGAGCCGCATATGAGCGCCGCGACAAGGCACGCGAAGTAGGGCAGGACGGTCGGCCCCACGAAGGCCGCCGCGGGCGGAGTGAGGGTGAGGAGGTCCTTCCACCCCTTGATGGTCTGCACCATGAGCATCTGCAGAACCTCGGAGTTCGGCAGCCAGCCCGCTGCGGCGACGGGCCGCAAAGCGATCGCCCCGCCGAACAGCAGGTAGCACGCGACGCCGAAAACGGCCGTGAGCCACGGCGTGAGCCGGGCCGCGTAGCCGGCCCAGGCGACGGCCACGCCCACGGCGATGCCGCCGACGGCGGCGACGTATCCGCTGAGGTCGCCGAAAACCGGCCCCCACGTCATGCTCGCGGCGACGAGCATGACGACGAGGACGCCGAGGTCCATGTAGCGCAGACGGCTTGCGGGCATCAGGTCACCGCCTTGCGCAGCGCCAGGGGCAGGTCGTCCAGCCTGGGGACGGTCACCAGCGGCAGGCCCGCGATGAGCGAGCGCGCCGTTTTGCCCTGCTCGTCCGCCCGGAGCGCGAATGTGCGGGCGTTGACGGGGAGGATCGCATAGCCGCTGTGGATTTCGGCGACGTCGACGAGGGACCCCGTGACCAGTGCGATGACGCTGGCGTTGGGGGTCTTGTCCGTCGCGGCTCGGGCGAGCTCGCGCAGGCGGGCGACGCCGGGGCGGGCGTCCAGAAGGGTCAGGCCGTCGAGGAAGGGCCTGGGAGAACTGGTCGGAAGCGGGCCGAGCTGGCTGACGAAGCTCAGCTCCCTGCGCTCGCGCAGGACCGCCGCCCCGATCGAGGCGGCCACGCTGACGCCGAGCTCGTACTCGCTTTCCGAGGCCCAGGAGCGGGCGTCGTCGTCGAAGACGATGAGCAGGTGGGCCCTCCGGGTCTCCTCGAATTGGCGGACCATGAGCCTGCCCGTGCGCGCAGTCGTCTTCCAGTGGACGTTGCGCCGATCGTCGCCCGGGATGTAGTCGCGCAGGGCGTGGAAGGCGACGTCGTTGGAAGAAAGGTCGTGGGTCGCGGCGCCCTCGATGTCGCGGATGAACCCTATGGACGACGAGCCCACGTTGACGGTTTTGGGGTGGACGTAGAGGTCTTGGCGTTCCACCCACACCTGTTCGCGGCGCAGCAGGCCGAGCCCGTCGCCGCGCACGGATCTGACCGGCCCGACCGGGATCACCCCCCGCCGATGCGTCGGAATCGTGAAGATCTCGTTGAACGCGCGGTCTCCCGAGAGAATCGGAACCCCGAATTGCGCGACCGTGGCGCCCACGGGCACCTCGACGACCGACGACGGACAGGGCCTGGCCGCCGTGTTGGCGACCGTCAACTCTCCGACGGCGGTTTCGCCCGAGACGACGCGGCTGGAGGCGAGCGTCAGATCGACCTTGTAGGAGACCTTTCCTATCGTCCACGCCACGGCGACCATCCACGCGACGCCCAAGAGCACGGCCAGGCAGACGAGCTCCATCCAGTGGCGCTGGCGGCCGTAGTGCCATGCGAGGACCGCCAAGACGAGCACGGCCCAGCCGAAACCGGTGACGACCCTGAGCACGGGGATCGCGCGGCGGACTCCGGGCAGCCCGGACGCCCGCTCGACCAGCCGGCGCGCGGCGTCCGCGGCGGAAGCGGCGGCGCGCCGCAGACGGGAAGGGCCCGCCCTGAGGGGACGGCGGGCCCCCGATTCCTTCACGTGCAGAAAGGCCATTCTATTTGCGCAGCGTCGGCGCCGGCACCTCTTCCAGGGCGCGCTCGACGACCGCCTCTCTGGTCGCTCCCGCGAACTCGGCGTCCGGATCGAGAACGAGCCTGTGGTCCCACACGACGTGGGCCAGGGCCTTGACGTCGTCGGGGAGGACGTAGTTGCGGCCCTGCGAGAGGGCCCACACGCGGACGGCGCGAACCATCGAGATCGCGCCGCGCGTGGAGACTCCGACCCGCACGTCCTTCGACGCGCGGGTGGCCTCGACGAGATTCTGGACGTAACCGAGCACCGCTTCGCTGGCGAAGTTGTTCGCCGCCCTGCGCGACATCTCATCGACCGCGCTGGTTGAAATCACCGGAGGAAGGTCCTTCGAACGGTCCGGCGAGGCCGCGCCCTTGAGGATCTCCACTCCCGCGGCGTTCTGGGGGTATCCGATGGAGGTCTTGACGAGGAAGCGATCGAGCTGCGCCTCGGGCAGCGGGTAGGTTCCGGCCTGCTCCACGGGGTTCTGCGTGGCAATCACCATAAAGGGACGCCCGGTCTCGTGGGCCACGCCATCGACCGTCACACGGGACTCCTCCATGACCTCCAATAGCGCGGACTGGGTTTTGGGCGAGGCGCGGTTGATCTCGTCGGCGAGGACGATCGAGGCGAAAATCGGCCCCTTGTGGAAGTTCCATTCGCCGGTTTTTTGGTCGTAGATCGTCACGCCCGTGATGTCGGACGGAAGAAGGTCCGGGGTGAACTGGATGCGCGAATGCGTGCCTTGCACGGTTGCCGCGATCGACCTGGCGAGAGCCGTTTTGCCGGTTCCCGGGGCGTCTTCGAGAAGCAGGTGGCCCCCCGCGAACATCGCTGTGAGGGCGAGGCGAATGACGTCGTCCTTGCCCAGAAGCGCGCGGCCGACGTTGCTGACGATCCTCCCGAACGTCTCCGCGAACCACGCGGCGTTCTGCTCGGTCACCTGTTCTTGTTGTTGAGTCATGTTCTTCCTGTCGATCTTTCTCGCGCTTTTTCACGCCCGCGGCGTGCGGAACGCGGCGGCCTCGGGCGGCAGAGCGAGGGCCTCCCGGGGGAGGCGCCCGCCCAGCGCGCCTCCCGGATCGGAGCGCCAGGCAACGGAGTACATGCCCACGCGCTCGCCCGGCATGAGGTCGTTGCAGCGCTGGTCGCTGTCAATCTCTTGCGGGGAGGACTGCCTGACCCTGATGCAGTACCTGACCGGCCCCAGTCCGACGTCGTCGATCTTCACCGAGTTCTTCGAGAAATCGACGGACTTCGACTTCTTGATGCCGCTTCCCGTTATGGTGTATTCGCCGGAGGACCCGTTGTGCGAGCCTCCGCTCCACGTGCAGATGACGTCGTCGTCTCCGGGCTCCTCCCAGCCGCAGGAGAACGTGTCCGGCGGCGTCGGCTTGCCGTAGGGGACGACGGCGTTGGACGAGGAGACGAGGCTCGTGCGGTTCTCCGAGACGGTGCGCGCCCGGAACTGAAGCTTGACGCTCTGTCCGTTGGGCAGGCCGCGAACGATCTGGCCCCCGCCGTCGATCCGGTTCCAAGAGCCTCCGCCGTTGGTCGAATACTCGTAGACGAGCTCGGATTCGCGCCAGCCGTTGGTCGCCGATCCGCGGGGCGCATTCGTGATGCTCACCTCGCCCGAGGTTCCCGTCGCCTCGATGCGGCCTCCCGCAGGGGCGCTGAGCGACCCCAGGATCCGAACGGAGCCGGCGTTTGCCGCCGTGGACGAGTTCGGGTTCCTGCTGTTGTAGGCCGTGACGGTGAAGCTCACGGGCTGGCTCGAGTAGGCGATGTCCATGACAACGGAATTCTTGTTGCCCGCGACCGTCACGCTCTCGCCCGTGCTGGCCTGCACGGTGTAGGACTCGATCGTCCTGCCGTTGCTCGGCGCGCTCGTCCAGCGCACGGTCGCCTGGCCCTTGCCGTCGCTGCCCGACTTGTTCACCGACGTGTTCTCGACGCTCGCCGAGAAGGCGCCTGGGCGGCCGAAGGGCGTGACGGGCACCGAGGGCGCGGACGGCTCGGACTGCCCCTGCCTGTTCGTGGCCACGAGGGTCGCTTGAACCGAGGTCCCGTTGGGGACGCGGACGGTCGCCGACGTCGCGCCCGGGGCAAGTTGGACGGACTGGCCCGGGGTGACGTTGAGCGTCAACGCCGTCACCGGGCTGCCGTCGGAAGACACGCGGTTCCACGAGAAGGTCACGCTGCCGTCGCCGGGAGTCGCCGTCAGGCCCGCCGGCCGGTTCGGCACGATGTCCATGAGCACGGGCGCCGACCGCGTGGGCGTCGAAGCGCCGACCGCGTTGTAGGCCGTGACCTCGAATACGTGGTCGATGCCGAGAGTCCGCCCGTCCAGCTGGCATTGGGTGACCGCGCCGCAGTGCTTTTCGTCGCCCTGCGTCACGTCGCGGACCACGACGTCGGTCACGGGCGAGCCGTTGAAATCGATGACCTTCCACATGACCGTCGCGGAGTTCTTGTTCGTCACCCGCGCGCCGAGGATCTGCACCGGAGACGGCTTGCCCAAGACCGAGAGCTTGAACTGGCCGCGCACCGACCTTTCGGCCAGCCCCGTGGCGTCCATAAGCTGATAGGAGACGTAAATGTCCCCCGTCACGTCGGGCGGAATCGACACGGAGACGACGGTTCCCGAGGAGGAGGCCTTGACTCCCCCGACCTTGCTCGAAACGGTCGGTTGGCCGGCTATCGACAGGGGCTTGTCCGGGAAGGGGTTGACGGCGAACTTGGACACGTCGACCTTCGCCGTGCTCCCCGCCTTCACGGTCTCCTCGTAGGAGGCGACCTGGATGAGCGGTCTGTCCGTCTTGACGATCGTCACGGGAACCTGGCCCTTGACCGAATTGTGCCCGTCGTCGATCGACACTTCCACGGCCCCTGCGGAGCCGGGCTGCGACTCGGCGTCGGCCTTGACGGAGAGCACGGACCCGGAGACCTTGGCGTCGATCCCCTTCGGAGCCTTGACCACCTTGTACGTGAAGTCCTTCGGATCGTCGCCCCGGTCCTGGTCGGTCGTCATCGCCGCCAGGTTCGCCGAAACGGGCTTCGTCGATCCGGCCTCGACCTGCACGGGCGTCGGCGTGAACTCCGGCGGACGGTTGCCGGACGGCTTGACCTCGACCGGAAGCTGCAAGGTCCTGACCAGGCCGCTGCCGTCGTTGCGGTCTTTTCCGTCCGTGACCTCGAGGGTGATCATCGTCGGGCCGGAAAAGTCCGACTGCGAGGTGAAGGTGATCGTCCGCTCGTCCGTGTAGAGGGGGTCGCCGTTCCATCCGACCGAGGCGGCGACCTTGCTGGGGTCGGTCATGATGACGGATCTGCCCGAGCGCGTGAGGATGTAATCGTTGATTTTGATCTTCTTCGGCTTCCCGGCCTCGGCGACGATCGTCTTCGACGTGTCGACGACGGGCTCGGTCTGCCTGGCCGGGGGCACGCGCACGACGGCGGCCGATTCCATCCCCGTCGAGTCCTTCACCTTGTACAGGACGATCCGCGCCTTGTCGGAGGTCTTGATGGTCAAGGACTTGTCGGAGTTGACGGTCACGCCCTCGTCGTCGGATTCGACTTTCTCGTCGTAGACGTCGCCGTCGGGGTCGGTGTCGTTGGCGAGCACGTCGACCCTCACCTTGTCCTTGCCGAAGGCCTTGTCCCGACTCACCGAATCGTCGCGGGCGATGGGCGCCAGCGCGGGGGCGTCGGGCGAGACGTTGACCGTCAGCAGGCCCTCCGCGAATCCGCCCCTGCCGTCGGTTATCCGGTAGGAGACGGGATAGGAACCCGCCGTTTTGGGCGTTTTGACGATGACCTCGTTGCGGCGCTCGGAGACTTTGAGGTCCTTGGCCTTGCTCTTGGCCGAACCGGCCACGAGCTTCGGCGTGTCGCCGCTGTCGGGGTCCGAGTCGTTCTGCGTCACGGGCACCGACACCTTCGTCCCGGGCCGCACCCGAACCTGGTCGGAAACCGCGTTGGGCGGCTGGTTGGTCTTGGGCGCCGGAACCACGCCCACGCGCACTCTGGCCGTCGCCGTCTTCCCGTACGTGTCGCGCACGATGTACTGGAAGCTGTCGGTTCCGGGCTTGCCGGCCGTGTACTTCAGAGAGTCGCCGCCGACCTCCACGAGGCCGAGCTTCGGCGATTCGCCCGGCCCGACGAGCTCGACCGAGTCGCCCTCGGGGTCGATCCCGTCGAGCGGAACCGTTATATTCAGCTTCTCGCCGACGACGGCGCGGGCCGTGATGTTCTTCGGTATGGGCGGACTGTCCTTCTCGGCGTCGGCGGCCGTGACGGTGATGTTGACGGTGGCCGACTCCGTGTGGCCAAGGGAGTCTTGGACCGTGTACACGACCTTCACCGAGCCGGGCTTCTTCCCCGCCCTGAAGCGAACGACATTGTCTGAGAGGAAGACCTCCCCCTGATCCTTCTGGGCGTTCGACTGCAGGTTCGGCAGCACGGTCATCTTGAGGTTGCCGGGGGACCTGTCGTTCGCCAGCACGCGCACCGACCCGACGTCTCCGGCCCGGACGACGAGCTGGTCGTCGGCGAGCACGGGCGGGGCCTGTGCGTCCGCCGCGGGCACGGGAATGACCTTGACCCGGCCGGTCGCGGTCTGGCTTCCGTTGGAGACGGTGTAGGTGAAGGTTTCGGGGGCGTCCAGCCCGGCCGGCGCGCTGACCCTCGCATGCTCGTGGTTGTACGGAGAGACGACGAGCTTGGACCCCGGCTCAGTCTGGACGGACTGGAGCGTGAGCACGCCGCCGCCGGGGTCAGAGTCGTTGGTCAGCACGTCGACGAGGTTCTGGCCTCCGGCTGGCAGCATCGCAATGTCGTTCTCGGCGATCGGCGTCGAGTTGGCGTCGCGCTCGACCGCTTCGACGCGGATGATACCCATCGACGACGTCGGCCCGTCCGAGACGAAGTACGTCTGGTAGTAGGTGCCCGGCTTGGACGCCGAGACCGTCACGGTGCTCTGATCCGAGGAGGCCTTGGCGGTCAGACCCTGGGGGCTCGGGCCGAGGCTCACGAGCTTGAGCGAGTCGCCGTTGGCGTCCGTGTCGTTGGCCAGCGGGTCCACCGTGGTCGATTCGCCGGCCACGACGCGCACGAGGTCGCCGTTGGCCCTGGGAGGCTGATTGACGCCGTCGGTCACTTCGACGACGACGGAGCCGTTTGTGTCCGCCTGTCCGTCCGAGACGACGAGGTTGACGTTGCGCACGCCCGCGCCCTGGCCGAGGTCGGAGATGGAGACGGATCCGGTCTCCCGGAACGAGGCGTTCAGCCCTTTCGTTCCGGCGGCGCTCTTGAGGTAGATCTGGTCGCCGTCGGGATCGATCCAATCCCCGAGCACCTGAAGGGTCGTCGTGCCGCCGGAGGAGAGCTTGGCGCTCGTATTGATCCTTTGCACGGGCGGAGCGTTCTGACTGAACGGGTGGACGGAGACGTTCACCGTCGCGGTCGCCTTGCCCCCGCGCCCGTCGTCGGCCTCATACGTGAAGGACGTCGATCCGGTCGCCCCTTCGGGCACGTCGATCTGCAAAGCCTGACCGTTGCGCCCCGGCCGAACCGTGCCGAAGGACGGCTGGCTGAGCGCTTTGACCGTCAGGATGTCCCCGTCCTCGTCGTTGTCGTTGAAGGTCACGGGCAGCGTCGTCGAACGCCCGGGCCGGACGCCGAAGGAGTCGTTCTCCGCCTTCGGCGGGTGGTTCTCGTCCGTCCTGTTGGGGTCTTGCTGCTGAGTGTTGAGGTCGGAGCTGTCTTCCTTCTTGTCGTCGTCGACGTCTTCGCTTTGGTTGATGTTGTTCCAGTCGTTGACCAGAACCATGTCTTTGTCGGGGAGCCACACGTTGCCGTTGGCCACGTCGTTGAGGACGATGATCTTCCTGTTTGTGCGGAAGCGCACGCTCTTGCTCGCTTCGAGCTTCTCGGCGGGGCGCGAGACGTCGTCGGCGTTGCCGTCGCAGTCTCGCACAAAACGTCCGGTGTTGGCCCACGCCGCGTAGGCGCACCCCTGGTGGAGCACCGGAGGGGCCGCGCTTCCCCGCGCGTTCGGGTTGTCCGGGTCGGCGGCTTTCTGCGTGACGGCGCCGTCGTCGAGGGAGACGCGGTACAGCGACGTCGATGAGGCCACGAGCGCGTCCGAGGACTTCGGCCCGGGCTCTTGTAGGCGCAAGCCGTTGCTGTCGCCGAGCGAGACGAGCTTGCCGTCGGGAAGCAGAAGCTTGCCCGAATCGGGGTCGAGCACCACGGGTTTGTCGCCGACCGAGCTGATCTGGAGCCCCTTGACCGAGGCGAGCTCATCCGGGAACTTGTGCTCGATCCGCGTGAAAGCCGAGCCCTCGGCCTGCATCGTGCGCAGAACCTTCTCCTTGGCCGAGACGACGTGGACGGACCCGTCCTTACCCACGGCCATCGTCCCGTCCTCGACGCCTTCGGTCGTCGGCTCCGCGGCCTCGGGCGAGAAGCTGGGAAGCGATTTGAGGCCCGTCGTCCAGACCTTTCCCGCCTTGGAGTCGATGAGCCCGACCGTGCCGCCGCCCAGCCCGACGCCGTCGACCGTTCCGAGTTGCTGCTCCGTGCCGATGAGGGACTTGGCCGGATCGACCGCCGCAAGCGTCCCGGCCTCCATGTTGCGGTAGAGAACCGTGTCCTCTTCCTGGAGCACGTCGAATTTGTCGGTCTTCGTCCTGTCGGAGGCGTCGATCGATTGTGAGGGGTAATTCACATGGCCTAGCATGCGCGAACTCTGGTTCGTGACCCACACGCCGCCGTCGTTCAAAGAGAGTTCGGCCCTGTCAATGCCCTGGGACGCGGCGATGGCCGCTCCGTAGGCGAGGAGGATCGCCGCAGTCGCCCCGGTTGAGACCAGACGCTGGGTGCGCCTCGAAAGCCCGCGACGGCGGGGCCTCGGGGCATCGCGTGTCAGGTCGCGCGCCAGGTCGCGCGAACGCGGCAAAGACATCCTTTTACCTCCTATTGGATGTTCCGCACGCGGGTGGCGTGTGGGAGGAACCCGCGCACGGCTGAGGCGCCCCGCCCTCTTCGACTATTCGAACAGCGCGAAGGACCCCGCTGTTCAAAATATATTGCCTTTTGCCCTAGCTTCCAAGACGCCTTCCCCCGTTTTCGCGAGCGCAGCGCTCGCGGCCCCGATCGAGCATCGCATCACGCCGCCGCCCCCAACCGAAGGCGCCTGCCCGCCTCGTCGCCCCACCCTTCTCACTCCTCACTCCGCGCCTCGTCGCCCCACCTCGTCGCCCCGCCCTTCTCACTCCTCACTCCGCGCCCCGTCGCCCGGCATCGGTTCCGCCGCGGCATCGGTCCCGTGGCCCGCGCCGCCCACCGGCCGGCCACCGGCCGGCCAACCGCAGCGGACGCGCTTTCAGCCGATGTGAGGCTTCGCGCGCTTGCGCACCAAAACGTGCTCAAAGTGGAATGATTCGGCTTAAACACAAGGAAACACGACCTTCGTCCCGGCCTCCGCCTCGCTCGATCCGGCTTCTTCCCCCGATCGCGCGGAACGAACAGGTGGGCTTTTGCCGCCATTTCGGGAGAGAATGACCGCATGGGTTTCATCGACTGGGCATTCGACGTCGCGGCGGCGCACCCCGACTTGACGGGCGCGCTCATCGACGTCGACGGCGAATGGCTTGACATTCTGCTGCCCGACGGCCGCACGTTCCGCTTTCGCCCCGGCCAAATGATCGACGAGTCGAAGCCCGAACCCGTCCGCCGCAAGCTCCTCGACCGCCTCATTTCCATCGGCGTCGCCCGCGCCGAGTCCGCCCCGTCCGAGTCCGCCCCCGCCGAATCCGGGCCCTCCGAATCTTGGCCCTCCGCGTCTGCGCGCTTTGAATCCGACGCGTCCGATGCGGGCGAGCCCGAGGCCGACGCGGCCTTCGACCGGTCTTCGGGCTCCGAGTCGTTCGACGAGGCCCCGCCGGAGGACGAGCCCTCCGCCGTCGCAGCCGAACGCCTCGAGCCGTTGGACGCAAGCAGCGGAGAGTCTGTGCTGGCCCACATCATGCCGATCGTGCGCAGCGCCGACTACTTCGTCGCCTCCCACGACCACGCGCGCGACGACTCGATGATCTACGTCCCCCTCACGCCTTTCGTCGGCGCAGGCATAGCGATCGACGGCCGCGACCTCATCACGCCCATGTACTTCTCCGACGCCGAACGGCTGGGGCTTCCCACCGACATCGTCGGTTTCTTCCAGCAGGCGCTCATGCATCTGCGGACCTCCGACTTGACCAACGGCCAGCCTTCCGTGCAGGTTCAGCCGGGGACTCTCGCGGGAGCGCAGATTTTCGAGTTCGCCGGCCCTCCCAGCTATCAAAGCTCGTGGTTCATGGACGTCGAAATGGCGCTCACCGTGGCCGAGTCGCTCAGTTCCGTCCACGATGACGGCCTCGCCTTGTTCGTTCCCGCCTCGCGCGACCTGGCGTTCGTGGTGATGGCCGACGATCCGCATCTCGCCCCGCTGTTCCAGTATCTTTCGCGGGCCGCGGCCGACGCCGAATCGATCTACCCCCTTCCGCACGTTGTGACCGGCGACGGGTGGAGCGAGTGGATTCCGATGAACGACCATCCCGCCGCCCGCATCCTTTCCAAAATCCGCGCGCGCTCACGGGCGGCGATCTACAGCGTGCAGGAACGCGAGATGCGCACGTGGCCGAACGATTTCGGAAGGCTGGCGCCCTTCGAGGTGATTCGCGACGGCGCTCTCACCTCCTCCGCGACGCGTTGGACGTCCCTCGACGGCTTCGGATCCGTTCCCGACGCCGAGTACATCGATTTCGTGCGCCAGAGGTCTCCCCATCCGTGGGACGCTGAGACCTCCGACCGCGTGCGGCTCCGAACCCAGGTGGCCCGCGACGTCTGGCACGAGGGACTGTCCCCCATGCACAACGTGTGGCCCCCGCGCTGGAACGTCGCCGGCTTTCCCGACGACGCCCAGATGGCCGCCCTCAAGGAGGCCTCGACTCGCGAGTTCTGAGCGGAGCGCATGGCTCCGCGGTCCGCTAGTCCGCTAGTCCCCGCTAGTCCGTGCTTCTCCCCCATTTCCCCGCGTAGAACCGGCCAAGGGTCTCCTCTTTGAAGTCCGCGTAGTCGCCCGCTTCGATCGCCGCGCGGATCCCGTCGACAAGCTGCACGGTGAAGTGCTCGTTGTGGATCGTCGCGAGTGTGGAAAAGAGCATCTCTTTGGCTTTGTACAGATGGTGGAGGTAGGCGCGTGAGTAGTGCGTGCACGTGTAACAGCCGCATCCGGGCACGAGCGGGTTGAAATCGCGTCTGAACTGGGCCCGCGTGAGATTGAACCTCCCGTCGGGCGAGTAGATCGCGGCGTTGCGGGCGACGCGGGAAGGGTTGACGCAGTCGAACGTGTCGGCCCCGGCCTCCACCGCCGCGAAGAAATCGTCCGGCTCGGAGATCCCGAGGAGGTGGCGCGGCCGATCTTCGGGCAGTTCCTGCGAGGCCCATCCGACGATCGTCCCCAGATTTTCCTTCTCCAGCGCCCCTCCGATGCCGAAGCCGTCAAATCTCTGCCCGTCCGCTTCCATCGCGCCGAGGTCGCGGGCGGCTTTTCGCCGCAGATCCTCGTACTGGGCGCCTTGGATAACCCCGAAAAGCTGCTGGTATGGCTTGCCTTCGCGCTCGGCCGTGAGTGCGCGATGGGCCGCCAGACACCGCAGCGCCCATCGCCTCGTGCGTTCGAGGGCCTCCTCCTGGTAGGCGCGGGAGTTGAGCAGCGTCGTCAGCTCGTCGAAGGCGAAGATCACATCCGCCCCAAGCTCGTGCTGGATGCGCATTGAGACTTCGGGCGTGAATCGGTGTCGACTTCCGTCGAGGTGGGAGCGAAACCACACGCCGTCGTCGTCGACGTCGGCCAGGCGTTCCTTCGACGGCGCCACCGTCCCGTCAGCGTGCGAGGAGCCCGAGAACTCCTCGGAAAGGACCTTTTTGAAGCCCGACCCCAAAGACAGGACCTGAAACCCGCCCGAGTCGGTGAACGTCGGGCCGGGCCAGTTCATGAATTTTCCGAGCCCGCCGGCTTCGTCGACGATGTCGGAGCCCGGCTGCAGGTACAGGTGATAGGCGTTGGCGAGCACGGCCTGCGCGCCGACGTCGGCAATCGCCTCGGGTGCCACCGCCTTGACAGTGGCTTTGGTTCCGACCGGAACGAAAGCGGGTGTGGCAATCTCGCCGTGCGGGGTGGCCAGCACTCCGGTGCGGGCAAGCGGGTGGGCGTCTAAGCGGGCTCGAATCTCAAACGTCATCTCGCATTCTCCTTGCCGTCGGCCTCCGAAACCCGCTCTTCGCACGAAACCCGCTCTTCGCACGAAACCCGCTCTTCGCATGAGGCCTTCTCTTCAGGGGAGGATTTCGCATACGCGGGGTCCGTCTTCTTGACGAATCTGATGACGGCGTAGGTCAGCGGCAGGAAAACGGCTTCGACGCCGACTTTGTAGGCGAAACCGACGAGCATGAGGTTGAAGATCGTGGCCCATCCCGCGTTCCCGGTCCACGCGATGAGGCAGAAGACGGCGGTGTCGGCGGCCTCTCCCACCACGGTCGATCCGAGCAGGCGCGCCCATAGGCGTTTCTCTCCGAACGCCTTTTTGATCTTGACGAGCACAAGGGAGTTGAGGAGTTGGCCCGCGAGGTATCCCAGCAGCGAGGCGGCGACGAAGCGCGGCACCTGGCCCAGAACCGCTTCAAAAGCCTCCTGGTTCTTGTAGTCGGGGTCGGACGGCGCGATCTGAACGAGCCAGAAAGTCAAAGACGCCAGAATCTGAACGACGAATCCGGTGACGATGACTCTGCGCGCCCGCCGAAAACCGTAGACTTCGGAGAGGACGTCGCCGAGTATGTATGTCAGCGGGAAGAGGATGGCTCCGCCGTCGAACACCAGGTGCCATGAAAAGCCTCCGACAGATACGTCTACGCCGATGAGTTTCGTGGCGGCGATGTTGGACAGCAGAAGGAATGCGACGAAACATACTGCGACGATGTCGAAGTATCCTAGGCGGGCATGACGGTGGCTCACGGAGAACTCCTTTAAACAGGGCATTCGGTGCGGGATGCGGGGTTCGCCCCGCGCTGCCACCACGGGGGCCGGTTTGAAACCGAGACGTCGAATCGCTCCGCCGTCCTCGTAGAGTGTAGCGCCGCACGCGCCCGACGCGAAGCCTGAACTCGCGATCGCCGTGCGTTCAATCGTCTTTCGCGGCCCATCTTCACACCCCGTGCCTTCGCGTTCCAATGATTGTTCCATCTGGCCGAGTGAAGACGAATCCGCCGTCGTGGTGGGCGACGGTCGTCATCTCGCGATGGACGAGGGCATGGTGATGCCAACACAGGAGGACGGCGTTGGCCAGGTCTGTCGCGCCTCCCTTTTTCCAGGGCAAGGCATGGTGGATCTGACCGTGCTGGATCGTCTCCGAGCACCCCGGGTACCGGCAGGTTCGATCTCTGGCGATTACAGCGCGAGTCTGCCCAGGTGTGAACAAACGCTTGCTTCGCCCCGCGTCGAGAACTTCCCCAGTGGCAGAGAGCACGATGCGGCCAATCGAAGAGTCGCATGCCAGCCGGGCAAGCTGAGACATCGACAGTGCGGTTCCATCGTCCAAAGCGGCCGGCTCCGCTCCGGCCAAAACCGAAATGTCGGCCTTCAATCCGTTCACAGACTCACCTACACCGGATTTTCGACCCCGATCGAACGGTCTTCCGCCGTCTCCGGCGCAGGCAAAGCCTTGAGAAAGCGCCACCCTAGCCGGGCAAAGAACGCCCGCCACATCAACGTCGTCGAGAGTCATTGTGCCCGCCTCCTTCCGCGAGATCGCCGGCGTCACCCTCTTCTCCCATTGTACACGGAACTTGATATGGTTTCAATTTTTTGTTCGATATTTTCTATTGCTTACTCGCAACGTCGACCTTTGCAGGACGTCCGACGACGACGCCTCCGCACCAGCCGCGCGACCTCCGCCCGCACAAGCCGCGCATCACAAGCCGCGCAGCCACGCCGCCCCAACCGGGCAACACGCACGGCGCACGCCGCCAACGACGCCGCACACAGAAGACGGCGATTCCCGCCAAGCCAGACCGCTCCACCCGATCGTCGTTGGCCGCTCGACAACAGGCGGGAACGGCGACAGAAGCAAACGGCGGCAGGCGGCAGCCCAACCACCAGCCCCGCACACAGAGATCGACGGAAAATCCATGATTTGGGAGAGCCTTCTCCGCCAGTCCCCGCAAACAGAGATCTGGGGGCGCCTGCTATACAGCAGGTGCCCCCACCGCCAGACCCCGCGCACAGAGGCCACCCGCACACAGAGGCCAAAGGCCCGAGCAGCCCTGGAACGAACGCATCGGCGGTTCATTGTGGAGTTTTTCGCTCTCAAAGGCCCGAACAGCCCTGGAACGAACCCTAGAACCCGATGTGCAAAACCGCCGCACGGTCGGCCGGGCTCACAGCCTGCGAAATCGCCAGATCCTTGCCGTCGCGATACCCGACGCTCTGCCCGGGAAGCAGGAAGGCGTCGGCGGAAAGCAGGTAGTCGACCACGTTTGAGAGCATCGCATAGACCTCTTCCTCGCTGTGCAGGGACCCGACCACCTCAAGGTCGAGATGCCCGAACAACGGCAGTCCCAATGTCCGGCCGTAAACGAGGTCCGGCTTGGACACCCGGATTCCCACCCACAGCGGGATCGGGGCCTGCCCCTTGCTCAAGAGGTCCGCAAGTTCGACAACCATCCGCGGAGGCTGCACGACGCCGAGCTCCGGCCGGAAGAGCCCCACCGCAGACTCCTCGCGCATGAGCGCGTCGGCCACTTCCGCGAGAACGACGTGCGCGGTCAGCGCGCGCCGCCTCAATCCGACCTCGCGAGGAAGCCCCTTCAGTTCCGCGATCTCCTCGCCGGTGAAACCCGGAATCCCCGATCCGCCCGCATCCGCCGCCCGATCGCCGACTTCGCCTCCCGAACCGCTGGCTTCTCGCCCAAAGCCTCCCGCTCCGGCCTCAAAGCCTCTCACCCCAGCCCCAGAACCTCTCGCTCCAGCCCCAAAACCGCCGATGTCCTCCATCGGCGCGAAGCAGGTCAAGGCGACATGAAAACTGTGCGCGGGAAGCCGCCCCTTTTCCGGCACAGCCTCCCCCGGGACAGGGCTCAGCAACACGACGACGTCGCGCAGCGCAAACCGCAGAATGCTGCCGCCCTCCTCCCATTCGAAGGCGACGCTCTCATTCCACAGCGTCCCCACGCGCGCCGCAGCCGCCTCAAGGTCGATGGGGGCGGTGAACAGAGCCATCGCGGAGAGAATCTCCGGGGCGTCGGGATGGATCATCGAAACGGGGAACTCGGTCATGCCGCCCTCCTATGCCGAAACGGGTCGAAACCGCCGCAACGGGTCGAAACCACGGGAACAAGTCGAAACCGCCACAACGGGTCGAAACCGCCGCAACAAGGGGAAACCGCTGCAACGGGTCGAAAGCGCCGGAATGAGTCGGGATTCGGCCGTCTAGGCCAACGGCGCTTCGACAGACCGCCAACGCTTCGACATGCCGACGGCGTCGAGCAAGGCGGCTTCCAGCCAATGCCGGGCAACGAAAACGCCGAAAAGGCGTGGACGAAGACAAAGCAAAGACATAGATAAGGCTGGGTGGTTCGAATCGACAGCAGCGGAAACGAACCACCCAGCCAATTGGCAAGGAATCCGGGATTCCCACACGCTCACCTCATTTGGGACGGATGCGTCTTGCCATTGCGCGCACCCGATGGGGGCGCAAGCTCTATGAAGTTGTGCTGTTCTAATGATATACCGCAGACACGCGATCCGCAGCAACCGTAGGTCTAAAAGTTTAGGCACTTTCGACCGACATCACAAATCGACTTAGCCGACAGTGAAATTCATCAGAGGTCTGCCAGGCGCGTGTAGACCTCGACGAAGACTTCTTCGGGAGTTCCGGGGTTGTCGACCACGAAGCCAAGTTCGTCGTCCTCAAGCCTCTCCAAAGTGGCGTACTGGTTGGACAGCAGCGAGGGGTTCATGAAGTGCCCTCGCCTCTTTTCCATCCTCTCCGCGTTGAGGTCCTCGGGCGGCGCAACGTGCGCGAAGACGGTTCGAGCGCCATTTTCACGCAACGTGTCGCGATACTTGCGCTTGAGCGCGGAGCAGGAGACGACGGTCGAATGGCCGACGGCGTTCTCCGCCCGCATCCAGTCTCGAATTGCCTCGAGCCATGGCTGGCGGTCGGCGTCGTCGAGGGGAAGTCCGGACGCCTGCTTGTCGCGGTTCGCCTGCGTGTGGAACTCGTCGCCCTCGGCGTATACGTAGCCGAGTTTGCCTCCGAGCATCATGCCGATCGTTGTCTTTCCAGAGCCCGCAACGCCCATGACAACGATGTTGACGGGCCCTTTCGCCCGCGGCGGCGCTGGCAAGTGTGGGATGTCGGATTCGCTCATCGCTTCCTCGCTTTCGCTTTCCCGGCGGAGCCGGCGCCCGCCGCATTGCTTGTACCGTGTCTACGGTATCCCATTGCGAAGGCCGCGGGTATATGGGCTTGTCAACTTTGACGCAATGCACGCCCCAGTTCAGCCCGCGCCCTTCCCAGGTCCGCCGCCGTCGCCGTCCAAGTTCATGAAGTGCGGGCCGCGCGCAGCGAGTTCGAGGGCGTACATCGGCCCCCAATGCCTCCAGGGCGCCTTTGACAAGTAGTCGTTGGTGAAGCGCATGTCGTCGGAGACTTCCGTGACGCAGAATTCGGGGATCTTCAGGTCGACGACGGGTGCGAGCCTCTCGCATTCGGCCACGATGAGCCCCTCGTTCTGGCCGGCGAACACGTCGAATTCCCAGCCGTCCTCGTCGTACCAGAGCGAATAGCGATTCTTCAAGATAACGGTGGGGCAGCGCCGGATGATCTGGGTTGCCACGGCGAGGTCCAAGCTGGATTCCATTTCGTAGCGCTCACCTTGGACGGCCGGCGACTTCACCGCCATCGAGGCGGAGGCCTCGTCTTCGGCGTCGGCCAGAAGCCCGGTGAGAAGCCGGCGTTCGTAAGCGCCCAAATAGTCCGTCGCCTCGTCGAAGGCCGGGCACTCGACGGCCCTTCCAGGAAAGGCGATCCTCACGCGCACGGCGTACCCGTCCTCGGCGAATACGTACGCCTGAACGATCACCTGCTTCGAGCCGTGCAAAACCACATCCTTCGGCAGCGCGCGCACCAAGAACTTGCGCTCGAACTCGAATTGAAGGTCGACGTCGTCGGAATCGCTCATGTCTCAAGGATACGGAAGTCGGGCGAAGGCCTCACGGACAATCCACGCTCCGACGGCGCGTCGCCCGGCGAAGCCGTCCGCCCGCAGTCCACGAAGGATTTCGACAAGATGCCGCGGATCGTTGCGCCACAGGTCCCGCAGAGCCGCCGTACGCCCACAGCCATCCGCGGACGTCGGCGAACTCCGTCCGAGAAGCGCACTTGCCCTACTCCGAGTCCCGTTTGAAAGCTCCGCCGAGCGCATACACACCGAGCGAAACGGCGTAGGCAACGACGGTGAACACTGCGACTCCGCTGTATCCGGTGAACCTGGACAGCAGGTAGCCGCCAATGGCTCCGCCGATGGTGGCGCCCGCATACATGGCGGCGCTCGCTAGCGACGACACGGTGCCTCGGGCCAGATCGGTGTGACTCTGAAGCTCGCTCATCAGCACAGGGAACAGAAAACCGCCGACGAGCATCGCCACGGCCAGGACGATTACGGCGACCCACATATTGGACACGAAAGCAGTGCCGAGGTAAATGGCGCCGAGGGCGATGATCCCGAACAGAAGCGAACGCCTTTCCCCGAGGCGTGCAACGAGCCGCGACCCCGTCAAGGAGCCGATGGCGTTGCCAAGGCCGATGATGATCATCGCCGTGCCGATCGCGTTCTGATCGGCGCCAAAGTCTTTTGCCAGCCACGATCCAATGAAAGAAAGGGCGGTGAAGTTACCGGTCTGGAAGATCAAGTATGCAATCAGCGACATCAGGAGAGGGTGCGAACGGGCGACGTGTGCGTAAGGCGCGAAGAGTCTGCCGCCAGAGGCCGCGGGCACCACATTCGGGAAACCCTTATAAAGAATTGTCCACAGCACGGCGCTGGACGCGGCAATCGCGAAGAATGGAATGCGCCATCCCATTGAGGACAAGAACGAAGCGATCGGGATGCCCGCCACTTGGGCGATCGCAAGCCCCGCAGTCGCATACCCCATGGTTTTGACAATTGCTTTTGGCGGCACGGTCACCGGGATCGACGCCCAGATCTGCGGTGCGACGAAGGCGGCGGCAACGCCCGCAAGCGAGCGTGCGGTGAAAAGCGACCAGAAACCCCACGTGCAACCGCAAGCCGCAGTGAAAACGCCGAATCCGACCAGCCCGGCAAGCAGAACCTTGCGGCGGTCCAGACGATCGGAGATGGGACCCGCAATGAGAGCAAATAAAGCGTAACCGAGAGCATAGGCTGAAACGAGCCAACCGGAACGAGACACGCTCACCCCGAATTCCCGTTGAAGCAGGGGAAGCAGCGGAGCCGTGAGGAACGTATCCGTGCCGATGACGAATAAGGTGGAGAAGGAGAGCAGGCGCATCGTGGGTTCGGACGCGGGCGTGAACTGCGAAGGGACAGTCATAAGTGCACCTTTCAGGCTGCCCCACAAGCCGTGACTAGACGGCCGGACACACTCCAAAGGGCGAGCCAAACTTGCGGATCGGGAGCTCGGAGTCGCCAACGCGTGCCGACGACGGCGCCCCCTATCTTCATTTCGAAATTTCTCGAAATAATGATCCGTCCGCGCTTTCGCAGCTGTCAAGGGCTAACTCACGTCAGTCGCCCTTGGCAGGCCCCGTCATTGAGGGAAGGCCGCTCCACCGGGCCGTTCGCATCGATGCATTCAGGCAGGCCCGCCCGTCATTGAGGAAAGGTGCACCGCACCTGCACCGGTAGACTCGGGTCAAAGTCGACGAAAGGTCCAGCAGTGGGAAAAGAAAGGCTGCATCATCCGGCTCGGGACGCCATCGAGCTTGACGGCGTCCTGAGCGCGCTATCCGACCCGATCCGCCGCGACATCCTTCGGAAGATCGCATCCAACGGCCCTCAGGTTTGCGGCGATTTCGACTACGACGTCGCACCGTCGACCATGTCCTACCACTGCAAAGTGCTCCGAGAGTCGGGGCTCGTGCACACCGAGGCGATCGGCAAGCACCGCCAACTCACGCGCCGCGACGAGGCCATCGAAGCCCTTTTCCCCGGCCTTCTCGAGTCCGTGGGGCTGCCTCCCGGCCAGGGGCGGTGGCCAGAGCACACAGAGCACAACGAGGACGCCGAGTCCCAAAAGCGCCCGTAGCGCCCAGCACGCGCTGAGTCACAAGAGTCCAATGGGCTATGTCCGCCCCTCCTCCCGAAAACACGAATCCACCCGCCTCGCGCGAACTGGAATACCCAGATCAGCAGATCGACAGGAGCTAAAGGGACCGAAAGAATCAGGCAGACCGAGAGGTTCGGAAGGCTCCAGGTAGCGGCGGGAAAGCCGGGATCCTCCGCGGACGAATCCACACCGGCGCGCCGGGGGTGGCAAAATTGCCCCTATGGACAATCAGCTTCCCACCGGAGTCGATGTGGTGGTCGCCGCCCAGACCCTCGGTTCGACGATCCGCCGCACTCCGCTCGACATGTCGCTTCGCCTTTCGGGCATTCGCAATCAGGACATTCTGCTCAAACGCGAGGACATCCAGGTGGGCCGCTCCTACAAGGCCCGCGGCGCGTACAACTTCATCTCGAGCCTGAGCGCCGAAGAGCGCGAGGCGGGCGTTGTGTGCGCATCGGCCGGAAACCACGCCCAGGGCGTGGCCTTCGCGTGCAGGCAGTTGAAAATCCATGCCAAGGTCTTCCTGCCGTCCACGACCCCGCGGCAGAAGCGGGCTCGCATCGCGGACATCGGGGGGCGGTGGATCGAACAGGTCATCGTGGGCGCGACTTTCGACGAGGCCTCCGCGGCGGCACAAGAGCATGCGCGCGAGCACGGCGCGACCTACGTCCACCCCTTTGACGACCCGCGCACAATCGCCGGCCAGGGAACCGTGGTCAAGGAGATTTTCGAGCAGGCGTCAGAGCCTCCGGCGGCCGTGGTCGTCCCCGTGGGCGGCGGCGGCCTCCTGGCGGGAACCGCGATCTGGCTGCACACGTTCCACCCCGAGGTGAAGGTCATCGGCGTCGAACCGGAGGGCGCGCCTTCGATGCGCGCGGCCCTCGACGCAGGGCATCCGGTCACCCTGCCCCGCATCGACGGCTTCGCCGACGGCACGGCGGTGGCGCGGGCCGGAGACATCACCTTCGATATCGCGCGCCAGTTCGTCGACGAGATCGTCGTCGTCCCAGAAGGCGCCCTGTGCACCGAGATGCTCGAGCTTTACCAGGTCGAGGGCATCATCGCCGAGCCGTCCGGGGCATTGGCAAGCGCCGCCGTCGCCCGTTTCCTCCCCGACCTTCCCGACGGCCCGGTCGCCTGCGTGGTCTCGGGCGGAAACAACGACGTCTCGCGCTACGCCGACATCGTGGAACGCTCGAGCGTCTACGAGGGGCTACGCCACTATTTCCTCGTCACCTTCCCCCAAAAGCCCGGGGCGCTCCGCCATTTCCTCGACGGCGT
>ERZ773038.209-NODE-209-length-39979-cov-6.952334_pt1 | contig 39979 bp, 37 predicted proteins | sample MGYA00511665_ERZ773038 | MGnify/ENA primary metagenome ERZ773038 (study PRJEB29015, sample SAMEA2737966) | human oral metagenome | biome: human oral; feature: human-associated habitat; material: dental | place: China | collected 2028 ... | reverse complement strand
AAACGCCGAAAGTACTTGGCTGGAGACGGCCTGGGAGGATAGGAAGCCGCTGATTGACTAAAAGAAAAAGGTCTACCTAAAGGTAGGCCTTTTCTTTTTGCTAGTCTTCGACTAGCTAACTCTGCAAGAGCCGTCTCCAGCCAAGGTTGTACAAGTAGAAACTATCTATATAAATCAATAAGACGGCGTGGGAAGGGTAGGGTGTGAGGCCACAGAGGAGTGAAACGACGTATGGGGCCCACACATCACCTTCTTCCGAACGTAAGATTTACCGAACTGCGAAGCAGTAAAGGGAAATCCACAGTGAGGAAGCAAGTAGGGCAAGCGAAAAGTAGTGTGTCTTTTTTTGTGTATACCTCTTAATTCATAAGGATTCTTATTGAAAAAACAGGTTAAAGTATGGTATTCTCGATACGTATCTAAATGATGGGAGTGATAAAAACTATGTATAAGTATGGCATAGGATGTATTAAGAATATAGTATTCGCCTGTTTCATTGTTATTGCTTTATTAGCCGCGGCAATCGGTATCATGTGGGGCATATCAACCGATTATAAAATTTATGGCGTGCCGGTTCTTAATTATCATCAGGTGAATGATGAGAAACAGTCGTCGCTGACTGTGAAAGTAGATGAATTTCATCGTCAAATGGCGTATCTCCATGATCATGGATATCACACGATAACTTTGGATGAGCTTTATGATTATGTAGAGAAGGGCAGGGCCTTACCGGATAAGCCGATTGTGCTTACCTTTGATGATGGATATATCGATAATTACAATAATGTATTGCCCATTTTGAAAGAATATAATATGAAGGCGACTCTATTTATGATCAGTGATGCAGTGAATACAGACCGATTTTTAAGCATCGATGAACTACATAAAATGGAGGCAGGCGGTTTTGATGTACAAGGGCACACAAATCATCACAAGGTGTTAACACATGTGGATCTTACTCAATTACCAGATGAAATTGGTGGAGGCAAAACGACGTTAGAGGCCATACTAGGCGAGCCGGTAAGATATTTAGCGTATCCGGGCGGATTTAATAATGGTATTGTTCAACATGTTACAAAGACATCGGGATATAAGATGGCTTTCACGGTTCAACCGGGGACGGTAAAACCGGGGGATAATTTATATGCGTTGCCAAGACTCGCCGTATTTGAAGGTGATACGACTTATTTATCATTTTTATTGCGCCTACATTGTGCGCCGTTTATTCAATATACATGGGGGTTGCGCGATACATTGCGTGACAAGGGGTGGATTCAGCTGGCCTCTTTAGTTCCATTATTCTAGGAGGAGTTATGTCTCAGGAAGTTGTAGTAAGACCGTTACGTGTTGCGGTATTGACTGTTTCAGATACACGCACATTGGAGACCGACAAGGGCGGTAATAAGGTACAGGAATTTTTAGAAAATGCCAATCATATTGTTGCGGCGCGACGGATTGTTATCGATGACTATAATGAAATTCGCAATGCCATGATTTCCTGGTGTGATGATAAAAGTATCGATGTCATCATATCTACAGGCGGTACAGGTATTGCTAAACGGGATGTTACGATTGAGGCCGCTAGCAGTTTATATGAAAAGCATATTCCCGGATTTGGTGAGATTTTCAGGTTCCTATCCTATACGGAAGATATCGGTACAAAGGCTATGGCGTCTCGGGCAGAGGCGGGAGTCAATAATCATACTCTTATATTTTCTGTACCCGGATCCGTAGGGGCGGTTACATTGGCTATGGGAAAACTGATTATTCCTGAAATGGCTCATTTGGTGAGAGAAATAACTAAATAAACGATGAGTTAATCATGAAAAAAGAAAACAATACCATTGCAGTATTGTTTTCTTTCATTTATACTAGTCTTAGTAATACGTAAGTCCGTGTGTATAAGAAAGGAGATTATATGAAGTTAAATCAGGCCACGGATTATGCATTTCGTATGGTTTTACATATGTCTTTGTTATCTCCTGGAGAAAAGGTAACAGGTGCTGTGTTGGCCGAGAGGGAGTTAATTCCTGAACGGTTTTTGCTCAAAATTATGCGTAGTCTTATTGCAGCAGGGATTATGAGATCCTTCCGCGGTGTGGATGGCGGGTTTGCACTTAATCGTGAACCTAAAAATATTTCATTGCTCGATGTGATTAGAGCGGTAGAAGGGGATGCGTATTTACAACAATGTTTATATGATATGGGTTCATGTTCAAAGTCTTGTAAGGGACGTTGTGCTATTAATGAAGCGATGGGAATCATTCAACATCAACTAATAGATCAGTTAGAAGGGGTTAATTTTTACCAGTTAGCTGAGCGAGAGGCGGCTATATTGCAAGAATTACGACCACTTTCACAAGTGCAATGATGCAAGTCTTGAAATCGATGAGCTCATCAAGTGATGGTAGGAATTTAATTCTAAGGAGGAAAACAGATGTTTGAGGCTGTAGATTTAGCTCGATTACAATTTGCGCTAACATCTATTTATCACTGGTTATTCGTGCCTTTTACGATAGGCATGACAGTGATCGTAGCTATTTTAGAGTGGACCTATGTGGCCACCGGTAAAGAAGTATATAAAAAAATGGCAAAGTTCTGGGGGAAATTATTCCTTATTAACTTTGCTATGGGGGTTGTGACGGGTATTGTTCAGGAATTCCACTTTGGTATGAACTGGGCGGAATACTCTCGTTTTATGGGGGATATTTTCGGAGCTCCGTTAGCCCTTGAAGCATTAATGGCATTTTTCTTGGAATCTACATTTATGGGGGCGTGGATCTTCGGCTGGGACCGTTTGAATAAAGGGGTTCATGCTTTTGTAGCTACGTTGGTAGCGTTGGGGACAAGTTTATCTGCCTTCTGGATACTCGTAGCGAATTCTTTTATGCAACATCCTGTAGGGTATGTATTACGTAATGGCCGTGTAGAGATGGAGAACTTTTTTACTATCATTCAAAACGGTTATGTGCCGGGACAATTCTTCCATATCGTATTTAATGGTTTATTAACTGCCGGTATAATCATCATGTCTATCAGTGCTTGGCATTTATTGCGTAACAATGCTACTGATTTTTATCGCAAGTCTGCTAAATGGGGCATGGTTTTTGCCCTTGTATTCGGTACATTGGGGGCCTTGGCCGGTCACCATCAGGGGCAATATGTTACAAAGGTACAGCCGATGAAAATGGCAGCGATGGAAGCATTATGGGAAACACAGGATCCGGCTCCGTTCTCGCTGGTTGCCAATATCGATGTAAAGGAACAGAAAAATACAGGTGCCATTGAAATTCCCGGTGGCTTGTCTTTCTTGACTCAAAATTCATTCACTTCCGGCAAGGTGGAAGGAATTAAAGAATTACAGGCTAAGTCCGAGGCTCAATATGGACCTGGTAACTACATCCCTGATGTACGAGCTATTTTCTGGACATTCCGTATCATGGTCGCTGCCGGTTCTCTCATGTTGCTTGTCGCTTTTGTAGGACTTATCCTCAATGCGAAGAATAAGCTTGTAGGAAATCGCATCTTCTTAAAAATTATGTTCTGGATGTTACCGTTGCCGTTTATCGCACATTCCACGGGATGGTTTGTAGCGGAAGCGGGGCGTCAACCATGGCTTGTATATGGTTTACAACTCACTGCGGACGGTGCATCTAAAGCTGTAACGGCAGGTGAAATTTTGACGACGATTATCGGGTTTACTCTCATGTATCTTTTAGCGGCTATTGCGGCAATTTACCTTGCTGTGGAGCATATTAAAAAAGGTCCGGAAGGTAATCCGTCTCATGATGTGGTTGAAAAAGAGGAGGCGCGACTATGGAACTGATTTGGAACAACCTTGAGGTGGTATGGTTCATCTTAATTACCATACTGTTTGCGGGCTTCTTCTTGTTAGAAGGCTTTGACTATGGAACAGGAATTTTGCTGCCGATCATCGGTAAAACTGATGTGGAACGTCGCCAAATGATTAATGCGCTAGGCCCTATATGGGATGGCAATGAAGTGTGGATGATTACTGCTGGCGGTGCTTTGTTTGCATCCTTCCCGCATGTATATGCTACATTATTCAGCGGTTTCTATCTGGTACTATTTTTGATGCTTTCTATGCTTATCATTCGCGGCGTATCCTTTGAATTCCGCTCCAAAAGCCCTAATCTATTATGGCGTAAGACCTTTGATTACTGTATCTTTTTCGGCTCGTTAATCCCTGCTTTATTATGGGGCATTATGGTAGGCGATTTGATTCAAGGTACACCGATCGATGGAAGTATGACCTATGTGGGCACAATCTCAGATTTATTTACCGCATATACTATTCCCTGCGGCATAGCATTTGTTTTGTTATTTATATACCATGGCGGTTTATTTACATCTATTAAGACTGCCGGGCCTATATCTGAACGTGCTCGAGCTGCATCATTAGTAGCCGGCGTTCCAGCTGCTATCAGCATCATAGCATTGGCGGTACTTACCTATGTATATACCGATTTATTTAACTCCGTAGGTGCTCTTATCTGTTTCACGTTAGCGATTTTGTCGTTTCTTATTTCCTGGGGAGCTACACGTACTCGTAATACAAAATGGGGTTTTGTATTCAGCTCTTTAGCCGTTATTTTAGGAACCATCGCATATTTTGCCGGCTTATTCCCTCGTATTATGGTTTCGTCCTTGAATCCTGAGTGGAGCTTAACAATTTCTAATGCGGCAAATTCTACATACACATTGGCATTAATGACTTGCGTAGCATTCGTGTTTGTACCGATTATTTTGGTGTACCAATCTTGGGTATATTGGACATTCCGTCATCGTGTAACAGAAAAAGATTTACATTACTAATCGGATGGAATTTATAGTATTCAAAGTTCATATTATCTGAATCATGAAAATTAGTATTCATTGTGAGGCGTGCTGTAGCGGCACGTCTCTTTTTTGTGGTAAGATGAGTGTAATATTGATAAAATTAGATTCAATTTAGAATTAGTACTTTTAAAAGGGATATTATATGATACAACGTACCGCATTAAAGGCGTTACTCGAGCATAAGGGACCGTTCTTTTTACTCGGGATGACATGTTTTATTGAAAGCCTCGCCATAGTTGCACAGGCATGGTTTTTTGCTGTTTTACTTAATAATTTCATATTCTTGGAGCATTCAGTTCAGGATGAACTTGATATTTTGATTTATTTAGGGATTGCCATTATATTTCGCCTGGGTTCTCATTATTTACAGGAGACGATAGCATCGAGGCTGGGGAGCTCCGTGAAAGCATCTTTTCGTGCTCACGCATTACGACATATGTTTCAGCTCGGCGTGCAGCAGAAAGAGCGACATGGCGATATGATTCATATGATCACGGATGGCTTAGACCAGGTGGATGCCTATGTGGTTCGTTATATTCCGCAAATTCTCTATGCCGTCATGATTCCCCTTGTGATGGGAATTGCCATTGTAAATACGATGCCGATTATCGGTATTCTTCTTATCATAACCGTTCCATTGATTCCGTTTTTTATGATCCTGATCGGAAAGCAGGCAGATCGCCTCAACAAGGAACAGTGGGAACGTATGAGCTTTTTATCAGGCCACTTTCTTGACGTGCTACAAGGTATTACGACATTGAAGCTGTTTGGTCGTGCAAAAGAGCAAATTCATGTTATAGCCCGTTTATCTCGAGAGTTTAAAGATTCCACGTTGCGTGTGTTGCGCGTCGCTTTTTTGTCCGCATTAGTGCTTGAATTAGTGAGCACTATCAGTACCGCTTTGATTGCTGTCTATTTAGGTTTAACCTTGCTGGATGGAGACATCGCTTTTTTACCGGCATTTTTTATTTTACTGCTGGCCCCGGAGTTTTATACACCGTTTAGACAGTTGGGGGCGGCCTTTCATACAGGGATGGCCGGAAAGACGTCTATACTTAAATACGAAGAATTTATGGCATCTCAATCACTTTTACCCGAAGGTGGATCTCAATGTATCGATGAGCCGCTACAAGAGATTTCAATTGATGGATTAATCTTTACCTATGGAGAGGGTAAAAATGGTGTACACCATATATCTTTACAGGCGCATCGTGATAAACCCGTCATGCTTGTCGGTGAAAGTGGAGCGGGAAAATCAACGATTGCTCATATTATAGGCGGATTTTTAAAGGCTCCGACAGGTACGGTTTTTGTTGACGGTTATGATATAACGGAGTTAGATATAGACTGGTGGCGTCGACAAGTTGTTTATGTATCTCAACGGCCTCATCTTATGAAAGGAACTCTGCGTGAGATTCTATCCTTTGGCCTGGATGTCAGTGATGAGGACATTTTAAATGCGTGTAATGAGGTGGCGTTAACCGATGTAATCAAACGTAAACCGGAAGGCCTCGATACGGTTATCGGTGAAGGCGGTGCAGGTCTTAGCGGAGGTGAGCGACAGCGGGTAGCCCTAGCGCGTGCATTTTTACGACGGGGACAAATTCTTGTCCTAGATGAAGTGACAGCTCACTTGGATGTAAAAACAGAATCTATAATCAGTCGTGCCGTTCAACGCCTGATGAAGGGGAAAATCGTCATTCTTATCGGACATCGATTGCAGACGATGCACTGGGCATCGTCTCTTTATGTGTTGAAAGACGGACATATTATTCAACAAGGTACCTATGATGAACTCATCAATACTGATGGATATTTTAAGGAGTTAGTATCGGCAGGAACCGGAAAGCTTGATATAGCTTCGAACGGACTATCTGTTGATGTTGGTAAATCAGATAATACCGTTTCGGGAGCTTTCACATTGTATGAATCTGGCTATGAAGCACCGGAAAATGTGCCGGTTGGTCAATCGGTACATCCTTCGCTTTGTGCTGAAGCGATGTACGGGGACGACACGCCACATAATAAAAGCTTGGAGAGAAGCGGCGCTGGATCCATTATTGATTTACAAGGCTGGAAGCTGTTATTTTCTGTTCTTGGCCCTGCTAAATGGTCCCTCGTACTTGCTTTGATTTTTACATTTCTTACGGTTTTTATGAATGTAGGTCTTCTCAGTGTATCCGCTTGGTTATTGGCCTCCGCCGCATTACATCCGGATATAACATATTTGAGCCTTGCTATTGTCGGGGTACGCTTCTTCGGAATCAGTCGTGCCGTGTGTCGATATTTTGAACGATATACATCGCATCGCATGGCGTTTCAGGGCTTATACGGATTGCGCCTCTGGTTTTATAAAAGGTTGGAGCCGCTTGCACCGGCGATTTTGAAACGTATCGGAGCAGGCGATATGTTAAGCCGTATTATGGGGGATATTGAAGTATTACAATTTTTCTATTTGCGTACCTTAATTCCGCCGATAGCTGCTATCGGTTTGACCGCATTAGTAGCGTACGGTGCTTTTACAATCAGCCCTGGCCTGTTATGGCCCGTTTTGATAGCTGCAGTCGTGACGGGGATTATATTACCAATAGTTGTATATGGTTATAATCAAAAAAATCTTCGCGTAATTGCACCACAGCAGGGCGAATACAAAGCTCTACTTAGCGATACAATGGACAGTTTGGAGGATATCATCAGTTACGGCAATGAAAATCTTGTGTATGAACGAATTCAATCTATGATGACCGCGGTTGATGATTGTAAGTCATCCATAGATAAGAATATGAATCGTGGGAATACGGTTTTTATCGCGTGTATACAGTTAACAGTTATCATAGTGTCCTGTATGGCTGCACATGCGTTGTCGGGGCTTTATGCGAGCGTTATGGTAGCCGTAGCGGCTATTGGTATTCAGGCATGGTTTGAATCATTGCAGCCGATGATAGCCGCTGTTCATCACGGTGCTGAAAGCCGGATTGCGACGAATCGTTTATTAGCTTTAGCGCAAGAGCGACCTTCTGTAATCGAAAATGGACAGCCGGAGCTGATTGATACGATAGAACATATACATTTTAAAGACGTATCCTTTGCGTATAATGAACATAATACTATTTATGAAAATCTTGATATATTTATCCCTAAAGGGCAATCTGTAGCAATTGTCGGAGCCAGCGGCTCCGGTAAAACAACATTGTTTAATATGCTGGAGCGACTTTATGATTACGGTGGCTCGATTGATATAGGGAAGCATGAGTTAAAACATATCGCTATCGATGCGTGGAGAGAGTTACTGGGGACCATTACACAAGATACATATATTTTCCATGCTTCTTTGAAGGATAATATTCGGCTCGCCAGACCGAGTGCATCCGATGACGATATAAATAGGACCATTAAAAGAGCTTCTTTGCAGTCGGTTGTAAATCGGCTACCGAGGGGCCTTGATACCATTATCGGATCCGGCGGGCATGGCCTGAGCGGTGGTGAACGACAACGCGTTGCCTTGGCAAGATTGTTTTTGCGCGACCCGCAACTCGTGCTGCTGGATGAACCCTTAGAAGGTCTTGATCAGGTAACCAGAAGGTCTTTACATACAGACTTGATAAAATACATAGAGGGAAAAACATGTCTTTATATCACTCATCAATTAGAAGGTCTGGAAAAAATGGATCGTATTTTATTTATGGATCAGGGGCAAATTGTTGAAGATGGCACTTACGATGAACTCATTGCATCGGGCGGAAGATTTTATGAATACTGTTATTTGTCTATGGCACGAATCGGGTAGCAGATTTAGTAGCCTTATATCGATAAATTACGCAATATATGGTATAATTTGAGTGTTAAAAGCTATTTCATGTTACCCTTGGAGGGGTTATGACTAGAATTTTCACCAAATTACGTGCTTTGGTGGATGAAGCATTGTCTGAACGGGACACGACGATTGAGTCTACTACTGTTAGTAATACCGTATCGATGGAGCCGGAGCTCTTCGATCATCGTCTATTATATATAGAAGAGGATATGGTTAATCGCATGTTGCGTGCCGCTCTTCGCAATCATTGGTTATTTTATTCCGTAACCTTTGAGTTTGAACCGAATAATCAGATATTCCTGTCCATTATTACGAAGTGGGGGAATGTAATCAATGTGGAGTTTACCTTAGAAGATTTATGGTTCGATGATTATTCATCATCATTTGCCATACGGTTAGATACAAATAATATAGATACAGGCGGTTTTATTCTAAATTCCGTTCTCCATCTACTTGGGAATTGGTGCCTCAGTCTGTTTGGAATATTCTTTAATCCCATTGAACTGGGTGAAAAGGGTTCCACTATGCGTTTTGAAAAGAAAGGTATCATTCAATTCGATCTCTTGCCGAATACGAGGGTCAAGAAGTTTATACCATTACCGGAACGCCATATCGGTAGCACTGGCCCTATTCTGTTGGGAAATCCGAGAACCAGTCAGTCCGTATTACAGTTGGATTACTATGCGTTTCATGATCCTGTGGATACTTTTACGGTACCGGATGTGCCGACTCGTACCAGTTGGCTGCGCTCTATCGATATAGCGGCGGTTTTACTGTTGCCAATCGGTGTATGGATTACCTTCATCATCCTGCATCACTATTTACCGACGGAAACCTTGGAATTTTCCTTTTCCACATACTTCTTGATTTCTCTGGGAATTTTTATTATCTCCTTCCTGGTGATGAATATTCCGCGCTATCTGTATATGTACTTTGATTCGCGTAAGCAGTGGCAGAGCGCCTTTGTACATAACAATATCAAGATTCAGATGCGCAAATTACATCGTCGTATCTTCATGCAGCAGGCGACACTTACGTCGGATTGTGATGAATGTACCGCAAATGAAAGCCAGGAGCGTATCAAGCACTTATTGCTTCAAATTCGGGATAAGCGTTTTTTAGCGAATCGTTTAAAGATTGCTGATGATGACCGAGCGCGGAAACAGAAGGTTAAATTTATCATTGCCTATATCGGCTGTACATTAATAGAACTGATGTTATTGATGAATTGAGTATGTATAGTCGGTAATAAATGTTTTGATAGCAATTACGTTTTAAATATATAAATATAATATGATATAAAAATACCGTATCTCGGATTTATCGTGTCCGCTTGCTGTTAGAGTTATTTTAATCTAATCGTAGGCGGATATTTCATTTACGAGATACGGTATCATTGGTTGAGGTAGGTTAATCGTTTTGTAGTAATTGTATTTGTATATTAAACTAGTGTTTGTATATCAATTACTGCAAGCGGATAGCTTAGAGATTTTTCTTTTTGCGGCGTTTTCGTGCGGCTTTTCGTTTTTTCTGAGCCTGTTCGCTTTTTGGCTCTCTCGCCGGTTCGAAAGCTTTTTGTGGTACGCTCATAAACGGTGGATAACCATATTCATTAGGTTCCGGTTGGCCGGGCAAAACCCAGAACAGAAAACCCACGAGCCATATAAAAAGGTATAATAAATAATTAACCGGGGAGACGGCTGTATAGGTATTGATGAAAATGATAATGGCTGACCAGAGAATACCGGCCCATGCATTAAATCCGATATCGTGAATGCGTCGTCCGAAGAGAGCACATGATAGCGGGAATAGGGTGGCTAATAAAATCCATATGAAAGCACGGGAAATCCAGTATGCCGGTAAAGATACGACGAATTCTATCAGTTTAGTGTCAAGAATATGGACGATATAGAATAATATCATCAGCACGATAAATAGTATGATAAATTGTAAACGGTTTATCCGGCCGGATAAGTTAAATATCGATAAGCCTTTACGGCGCCCCAGAAATGCGATGAGTAAACCGATGGCGCAAATCAGAAGTGTACGCAGTAATGCATAGATTAAATCCATAAATTCCCCTCTTTAAAATTTTTATTACAAATTTATTAATTCCGGTAAGACGAGTTCGAATGCCACACCATGTTTCATTGATTTTACATTATCTACGGTTGCCTGAATCGCTTTTGTCGTAAAATTCATAGCCAGCTCTGCCGCATCGTATGGCGAGTATCCTTTCATGACGGCACCGGATAACACGGCGGTGAAAATATCTCCGGTTCCGGTTGCTTTTACAGGTACCAGCGGGATAGAATAGGTTTGTAAGTTGTCTGTAATGCCGTTGTATACGGCGATGGTGGCGTGCGTTTCGGATGGTACACTGGTCATGATGACCATGTCCGGTCCCATCTGATGTAATTGCTTGCAGCGGTGTCGCAACTCATCTTCGCTGATAGGTTGTGTTGAATACGGTATATCCAATAAAAAACAGGCCTCCGTATAGTTCGGTTTGACGATATGCGCTTTAGATACGAGGTGGCGCATGGCAACGACCATGTCTGATGTATAGATGGAATAAAGACGGCCGTCATCGGCCATAGCCGGATCGACGATAATCATTTGGTTATCATTGCCAAAACGATTAATGGCCTCCTCTACGAGCTGAATCTGCTCGGGAGATGCCAAAAAGCCGCTGACGATAGCGTGAAAATCGATGTTATTCTTTTCCCAGCAATCCATAAAATCGCGCATGTGATCGGAGAGGTCTACGAATTCATAGTGCGGATATTCTAAGTGATTGCTTAATACAGCTGTAGCCAGCGGAACCGCCTGACATCGCATGGCACTGATGATAGGAATCATAACCGTAAGGGCGCAGCGACCGATGGAGCTCATATCCTGAATGGTTAATATTCGCGGTACTGTATTCATAAACACCTCCAATAGATTATATCTTCTATTGTACGGTATAGCAGGCGTCCTGTAAATGTAATCATTAAATTCGTGAAAAATTTTTCACAATATAGTATAATAAAAAGATAAAATTTTCTATGGAGGATAGTTAAATGACAAGGTATGTGTTTCGACGTCTAGGTGGCGCAATTATAATCTTGTGGGTTATTATTACCGTAACCTTTGCATTAATGCATGCAATACCGGGTGGACCTTTTACAACGGAAAAAAAATTACCGCCTCAGGTAAAAGCAAGTATTGAAGCGAAGTATCATTTGGATGATCCGTTGTGGAAGCAATATGGCGATTATCTGGGCAGTGTGGTTCAGGGTGATCTGGGACCGTCATTTAAATATGAAGGGCGTAGTGTTAACGATATCATCAATGATGCATTTCCGGTTTCCGCACAACTCGGGTTGTTGGCGTTAGCCGTAGCCGTTGCAGGTGGAATTACGGCCGGAGCTATCAGTGCGATGCGACCAAATGGTATTGTAGATTACGTGATAACATTTGTATCCACCTTGGGCATTTCTGTGCCTACCTTTATTATTGGGGCCGTGTTGGTATATGTGGTAGGCTTTGAATTGGGCTGGCTACCTGTTGCATTATGGCGTGGACCGTCCTATATGGTGTTGCCCGTACTTACTTTGGCGGCACAGCCGATGGCGTTTATTGCACGGCTAACCAGAAGCGGTTTGCTCGATGTGTATCAACAGGAATATATCCGTACGGCACGTGCTAAGGGCCTGAGCCGTTGGACAATTTTGACGCGGCACGCTTTAGGTAATGCCATACTGCCTGTAATTACATATTTAGGACCTTTAGCGGCGGGACTTTTGACCGGCAGCTTCATCGTGGAAACGATTTTTGCGATTCCCGGTTTAGGTCAATATTTTGTAACGTCTATTTATAATCGGGATTATACGGTTATTTTAGGTATAACGATTTTTTATAGTGCCCTCGTAGTAGCACTTAATATTCTTGTGGATATGGTGTACCCATTGATCGATCCACGCGTGACGACAGGGGAGGACAGAAATGAATAGAGAAGAATTTTTTCCTATTGAACGCTCCCCCCAGGATGACAGTTCGACGTTTGTAAAACGTCCGGGTAAGTGGGAACGATTCAAGGTAAATCGATTAGCCGTTGTAGGTGCGTCCATTATTCTGGTGATGATTGTACTGGCGATTTTAGGACCTATTATCTCACCGTATACCTATGCGGATCAATCTTTATTGAATGCGAATCAGGAGCCGAGCTTTGAACATTGGTTCGGTACCGATACATTAGGCCGTGATATTTATACGCGCGTTATGTACGGCGCCCGTATTTCCTTGACTATCGGGTTTGTAGCGGCTTTCATCAATCTTGTTATCGGTGTAATGTATGGCGGTATTGCCGGTTATATGGGCGGCAAGGTGGACCGTATCATGATGGCTATCGTAGATATCCTTTACGGTATTCCTCTCCTGCTATATGTTATTTTGCTGATGGTCGTACTGGGACCGGGCCTTATGTCTATTTTCCTGGCCTTGGGTATTGCTTATTGGCTAAATATGGCTCGTATCGTACGCAGTCAGATTTTGAAAGTGAAACGTGAGGAATATATCGTTGCCGCTGAGGCGATGGGGATTCCGAAGAGACGTATTTTAATGCGTCATATTTTGCCGAACTGTGTGGGGCCTATTATCATTACCTTGATGTTGGCTATTCCGGAAGCTATTTTTACGGAAGCATTTCTCAGCTTTATCGGACTCGGTGTAAATGCACCGATGGCAAGTTGGGGTGTGTTGGCATCCGAAGGTATCAGCAGTATGCGTTCTTACCCGTTTCAGTTGATTTTTCCCGCTGTCGCAATCAGTATAACTATGCTCGGTTTTGTATTTCTCGGCGACGGCTTGCGCAATGTATTGGATCCTAAGGAAGGAGATAGATGATGAACAACCAAATTATTGATGTTCGCAATGTGTCTATTACGATTGATACTTTCCAAGGTCCGTTGCGGGTGATTCGAAATCAAGATCTCACCTTGAAAGCCGGAGAAATCTTAGGTATCGTGGGTGAGTCCGGATGCGGTAAATCTGTGCTCGTTAATTCGTTAATGGGTCTATTACCGAGCGGGAAAACGAGGATTAAGGCCGATTCATTTGTAATCGATGGTCATGATTGCTTAGCATATGATGAGGATGACTGGAATGAATTGCGAGGCACCACGGTAGCTATGGTGTTCCAGGATCCTATGACCTCCTTAAACCCAATTTTGACGATTGGTGAACAGTTGTATGAAGTCATCGACCGCAGTAATGCCTATGGTGACGATTACGATGAGAAGGCGATAGCCATTGATTTGTTAACGAAGATGGGCTTGTCTACACCGGAAAAGCGTTTATCGCAATATCCCCATGAGTTGAGTGGCGGTATGCGTCAACGGGTATGTATCGCCATGGCTGTGGCGGGGCGACCAAAAATTCTCATCTGCGATGAGCCGACGACGGCACTTGATGTGACTACAGAGGCTCAGATTTTACGCCTTATGCAGACCTTAGCCGTAGAAGCAGGCATCGGAATTATTTTTATCTCTCATAATTTGCGTGTCATTGCTCAGCTTTGTGATCGCGTTATGGTTTTATATGCCGGTAAATGTGTAGAGTCTGCGACCGTTGACGGAATATTTAATGACCCGAGACATCCTTATACAATCGGTCTGCTGTTGGCATTGCCCCAAGGAAAATGGCATGGTGAACTGAAAGCCGTAGAAGGTCAGCCGCCGGATTTATTTAATCTGCCTCGAGGCTGTTCTTTTAATCCTCGTTGTAAATGGGCTATGCGCATTTGCGGCAAGCGTATCCCGATGGATGTGGATGTCGCTGAAAATCATCAATTTGCATGTTGGTTATCTAAGTTGGAGGGACTCTAATGGGATATGTATGGGAGACAGAAAATCTCGTTAAAGAGTTTACTCTGTCAGGCGGCTTATTTAAGCCGAAACAAACGGTACATGCTTTACAAGGGGTTAGCCTGTATCAATCGGAAGGGGAAACACTCGGTATTGTTGGGGAATCCGGTTGCGGTAAATCCACTTTCGGATACACCTTGATGGGTTTACATGAGGCTACGTCCGGTTCCATTTATATGAACGGTCAGGAAATTGATCCTTATAGAAATCGAGATGCGGTTCATCCTGTGATGCAGATGGTTTTTCAAAATCCTTACGCATCGCTCAATCCAAGGCTTACCGTTAACACTATTTTAGAAGAGCCTTTGGAGCTGGATACGAAATACACCGCTCGGGATCGTGTCATTCGTGTAAAAGAAGTGTTGGAGCAGGTAGGTCTTACGATGGCTTTCGGGGAACGATATGCTCATGAATTATCCGGCGGTCAACGGCAACGTATCGGTATTGCGCGTGCTTTGATTATGGAGCCGCAATGTATTATCTGCGATGAGCCGCTTTCGGCATTAGATGTATCGATTCAGGTACAGATTATGACGTTATTGGAACGTTTGCAGGCATTAAACGGGATATCGTACCTTTTTATTTCTCATGATTTGAGTATGGTGCGTTACATCAGCCATCGGATGGTGGTTATGTACATGGGGTCTGTTATGGAAGAGGGACCGGCTCTCGATTTGTATGAATTCCCACAACATCCATATACTCGTGCGTTAACGGCACTGAACGGACCGGTTATCCCTCATGCGCCGATAGGGACACCGCTCAGAGGGGAGCCGCCAAATCCATTAAATCCGCCCACAGGATGCTTATTCAGCGGACGTTGTCCGGAGGCGGAACAAAGGTGTTATACAGAGCGACCACCGCTCAGGGAGTGGGCTGATCGTCGTATTGCGTGTTGGCATTTGTAACGGGAGATTATAAATGGGAAAACTAATTGTTGGCAAGTCTTTGGAGAATAGGCTTGATGCGTACATCAGAGAATTTGCACCTACCGGGAACATATCCTATGTAGTTATGCAATTTGATGATGGCGAGGAACCGATTCTCATCGCTGCTAAGGGAGAACATACGGTACATACCGGTGCGAGTATGATTAAGGTACTCATTATGGAATACGTTTTTCATTTGGCTCGCACCGAGCAACTGAATCTGAATGATGCGGTTCCTCTTTCTCGTACACCTCGAGTTGAAGGGGGCGGAGCATTACAGGAGCTGACAGGTAAACATAGTTTTACATATTTGGAATTATGTCGGCTGATGATGGTGCTCAGTGATAATTGGGCTACAAACCTTCTTATCGTGACGCTCGGTATGGAGAATATCAATGCCCGTGCGGAACAGCTGGGGCTTGATGACTTGGAACTTAATCGTATGATGATGGACTTTGAGGCATCTTCAGAGGGCCGGGAGAATCGGCTAACCGCCATGTCCTTAGCACGCTTGTATCATCACATTTTTGAACATAGAGACCGTGATGCATACGGTCATGAAATGTGGAATATTTTGGGACGTCAACAATTTAGAGATATTCTGCCCTTTTATTGGGGCGAAGATGTATGCTTTCACCATAAAACGGGATCCCTTGATTGCGTAGAGCATGATGGAGGCGTACTGGAAACATTTAGAGGTCATTTTTGTTTTGTGCTGCTCATGAGCGGCATTGGAAATGACCGTGCCAAAGAATTAGGTGCTCGAGTGGGGCGCAGTATGAAAGAATTTGTAGAGGAAGCATTGCCATGATGGATAAACGCAATTTGTTAAAACTCATGGTTCTCGCTCTCGGTGTGAGTGTGATTCTATTTGTGTTCGGATACCCAAGAGGGGCTCAACATATAGATGAACATACAATCCGTTATGTTTTAGAGCAGGAACCGTCTACGCTAGATCCGGCGAAGTCGAACACGTCTCCGGAGGCTACGGTACAATTACAATTATTTGATGGCCTTGTGCGCCTCAATGACGAAAGTGAGCCGGAACCGGCGCTTGCGAAAAACTGGGAAATTTCCGAAGATGGTTTGGAATATACATTCCATTTACGACCTGACTTGAAGTGGTCGAACGGTGAGCCGTTGACCGCCCGCGACTTTGAATACGCATGGAAGCGTGCCCTAAATCCTGATGTTCATGCGGATAATGCGTATATGTTATATGTACTGAAAAACGGCGAAGCCTATAATAACGGTGATGCCGAGGCTGATGATGTAGGTGTTAAGGCCGTTGATGATGATACGCTTGTAGTTACACTGGAAAATCCGACGGCGTATTTCTTGAAACTGCTTGCATCTCACGGTTATTATCCGGTGAATAAAAAAGCGGTAGAGGCTCATGAAAACTGGGCATCCGAGACGGAAACGCTGGTATCCAACGGCCCGTACCGCCTGCTTCGTTGGCACCACAACGGAGAAATGGATTTTGTAAAGAATCCGAACTATTGGGATGCCGATTCCGTTAAGACCGAGAACATGAACTGGCCTATCAGTGAATCTCAAAGTACGCGGTTGACCCTTGTGGAAGGCGGCGAAGCCGATATGACCGTGGAACCGCCGGTGGCGGATCAACAGCGGCTGGAAGAGGCCGGTCTGTTACATATCGGGCCTATGTTGGGTAACTATTATTATGTGTTTAACGTGACTGCCGAACCGTTCACAGACCCTGAAGTGCGTAAAGCATTCTCCATGGTTATCAATCGGGCTGATATCGTTAAAAATATCGTCAAGGGCGGTAAAGAGGCCGCATATGCATTCGTGCCGTACGGTATGCTTGAAAGTAACGGCCGCGATGATTTCCGCGAAGCCGGCAGCTATCTCGTGTATGAAGATGTGGAACAGGCGAAGGAAATTCTGAGAAATGCAGGTTATGGAAAAAATAGTCCGTTGCCGCCGATTACGATTTTGTACAACACCAGCGAGTTGCACAAATCTATTGCAGAAGCTATTCAAGCGGCCTGGACCGAAGCTTTTGGTGCAGATGTGCGTTTGCAGAATCAGGAAACAAAGGTATTCCTCGCTGATAGAGAGGCCGGTAAATACCAGGTGGCTCGTGCTTCTTGGGTAGCGGACTACAGCGACCCTCAAAACTTCCTGGAGGTGTTCTCCGCAGAGGATAATGACGGTCAATATCATAGCGAAGAATACAATGACCTTATCGCACGTATCCGCGTAACCCCTAATGGGCCGGAACGTGATGCGCTCATGCATGATGCGGAAAAGATGATTTTTGATGAATCCCTTGTTATGCCGTTGTATTTTACAACCCAGCCATATGTAACGAACGGAACAATTCAAGATTATTTCTGGACCACATTGGGTCTTGTTGACTTTAAAAAAGCATACAAATAAGATACACTTAAGACGTACACATTGTGTACGTCTTTTTGTATGTTTCCTTTCCAGAATGAAAGTTAGGAAAGTTTAGATAAAGTTGTGAGGTATTATGGAGTGGAAATATCCAAAGCGGTTGGTGCCGGGTATGACAATCGGATGTATAGCACCTGCCAGCAGCAGCTCTGAGTCATTAGAAATGATACAGCAGATATGCAGGGCGAAAGGGTATGAGGTTATATTCGGTGAATCCTGTCGCAGCAAGGGACTATATGGCGGAGCGGCAGAGAAACAAGCCGAAGAATTTCAATGGATGATGACAGATGGCCCTTGTGATGCGGTCTTGGCATTGCGCGGCGGTTACGGCACGATGCGATATCTTGATAAAATTGACTATGATGCTATTCGAGCGTATAAGAAGCCCTTTATCGGTTATAGTGACTGTACAGCTCTTCATATGGCGATTAATCGATACAGTCGGCTCGTAACCTATCACGGTCCGATGGGGGTTGATTTTAAACCGGAAAGATATGATGACATTGATGCTCTATTTAATGCGGTGGAAGGTAATCTGCAGGTGATTGAATCGTTACCGGAGCCGCCCCGCGGTGCCATCGGAACCGAATTAGGTGACGGTATCTTGCGTGGCGGTAACATGACAATGCTATCCATGCTTTGCGGTACTCCGTATTTTTTTGAGGATGACAGTATTGAGGATATGATTCTCTTTATTGAAGATATAGGGGAAGCGCCGTATAAATTAGATCGTATGTTGCAACAATGGCGTCTATCGGGATTGTTGAATCGCATCAAAGGTCTTATGATCGGAACTTTCACGGATTGTGAGGGTGATGAGGATGAACAGGGGTATGATATAGGGTATGAAGCATTGCGATATATGGAGGAAAATCGTAACTCGTCTTTGCCGGAGCCTTTCGTATGTTATGTTCCGACTGGACACGGTACGCCACATCAGACATTGCCGTTAGGGGCACATGTTCATTTCAGATATATTTCAAACACAATCGTGTTATCGCCGTATACATCTTAATAAGAAAGAGGAATTATGACATTACAGGAACGTGAAGCACAGGCTTGTGCTATTATTGACAATTTGCAGGATGAGTTAAAGGAAATTTCTCTATTCCTGCATGATAATCCCGAGTTGGGACAGGCGGAATTTAAAGCGCTGGAGAAAATCAGTCAGTACATGACGGATAAAGGATTTATCACACAAGTCGGATTAACCGAACGGCCTGAACTGCGCACCGCAATGCGCAGTGATAAGAATATAGAAGGAAATCATAAAATGGCTTTTCTCGGCGAATATGATGCATTGCCCGAGTTAGGTCATGGGTGCGGACATAATTTAATCGCAATCATGAGTATGGGCGCGGCTATAGCCTTTAGCCAAACTTGTGATGAACGTTGGGGTACCACCTTTTTCGGCTGTCCTGCCGAAGAAACTATCGGCGGTAAGGTATATATGGCGGAGGAGCATCTTTTTGATGGATATGAGGGGGCACTTATCATTCATCCGGGGGGTGAAAATGAGGTTGGCGGTACATCGTTGGCGACGCATCCTCTGGAGGTGACTTTTTACGGCCGTGCCTGTCATATTGCATCCCTTACAGATTCCGGTGTCAATGCGCTTGACTGTGCCGTTGATTTATATCAATCGATAAAACGTATGAAAGCGGAGCAATTTCCTAAGGGTGCTATCATAGGTACCATTTTTACGGAGGCCGGGGCGGCCCCTAATGTGGTGACTGATACGGCAACGCTGCGCATGACGGTGCGTGGTAGGACTGTGGATGATTTGGAACATATTATTTTACCGGCTATTAAAGCTGAGGCAAAGAAGATAGCAGCGCTCTATGGTGCTCGTGTGGATATGCATCATTATGAGCCTCTTTTTAAGGATATGCGTCAGGATAAGATATTACTGGAGCTGTTTGATGAGGTGATGACTGAGTTCGGTGAACGGCCGAGGAGACTGCCCGATGACGAAGCTGACGGCAGTACTGATGTAGGCAATGTGTCCTATGAGGTACCGACGGCACAGCCGACATTGCAAATAGGTTTGGGGCTGGAGGCTCATACACCGGAGTTCACCTGTGCATCGGGGTCTGAGTATGGCCTCAACCAAGCGATTAAAGGCGCAAAAATCATGGCAGTTGTCGCATTGCGATATGCGATGTCCAAATTTTGACATAATGTATACAATCAAGGTACAATAGATACGATAATTAGTACGAAACAAGCCGTCTTATGCAAGGCGGCTTTTATTCCGATGGAGATAGATATGAGTGTGTTAACCGTTTCCCATGTGACTCATGGTTTTGGGGCGCGACAAATTTTAGATGATGCATCGTTCCGATTGCTGAAAGGCGAGCATGTAGGTCTCATAGGGGCTAATGGGGAAGGGAAATCTACATTCCTCAACATCATTACCGGTAAATTACCGCCTGATGAGGGTAAGATAGAATGGTCCAATCAGGTGACTGTGGGTTATTTGGATCAACATGCAGTACTTGAAAAGGGCATGACAATTCGAGATGTCTTGCAAAAGGCCTTTGATGACCTTTTTGTGATGGAACAGAATATCAACGATGCCTATAATCGCATGGGTGATGTCTCGGAAGATGAAATGAATAAACTGCTCGAACAGGTCGGGGAATGGCAGGAGATTCTTGAACAACGGGGCTTTTACGAAATTGATGCGGTTATTGAACGCACCGCATCCGGTTTAGGGCTCATGGATATCGGGCTCGATCGGGATGTGACCGAACTCAGCGGTGGACAGCGTACCAAGGTGCTATTAACAAAATTGTTACTGGAAAAACCGACGATTCTACTGTTGGATGAACCGACAAACTATTTGGATGTAGAGCATATTCATTGGTTACAAAATTACTTGCAGAATTATGAAAATGCATTTATTCTGATTTCTCATGATATGGAGTTCTTAAATTCCGTAGTCAATGTGATTTATCATATCGAGCAAGCCGTGCTTACGCGCTATACCGGTGACTATCATCAGTTCCAGGCGGCTTATGAGGTAAAGAAGGCGCAAGCCCAAAAGGCGTATGAACGTCAGCAGCAGGAAATCGAACGCATGGAGGATTTTATCCAGCGCAACAAGGCGCGCGTTGCGACGCGGGGCATGGCAAATTCGCGAGCAAAGCGGTTGGAGAAGATGGAAATCCTGGAAAACCCGAAGGAATATATCAAGCCTAGCTTCGGTTTTAAGGAAGGACGTACGCCGAGTCGATTTATCGTGGAGGCCTTTGGCCTTGAAATCGGCTATGATGAACCTCTTACGAGGCCCGTTGACTTTCAGATTGAACGAAACAAAAAAATTGCAATCCGCGGTGTTAACGGATTAGGAAAAACAACATTGCTGAAAACGATATTAGGACTTTTGAAGCCGGTCAGCGGAGAGCTTGTTAAAGGGGAGTTTTTACAAGTCGGCTATTTTGCACAGGAGGATGCACCGTCTAACTCGGAGACGGCCCTTGATTATATCTGGAATGAGTATCCGGCGATGACTAATGCGGAGGTACGGGCGGCATTGGCGAGATGCGGTCTTACCAATGAACATATTACATCTCAAATGCGCGTGCTTTCAGGCGGAGAGAATGCGAAGGTGCGCCTTTGTAAATTGATGCAGAATAAGTACAATGTTTTGGTTCTGGATGAACCGACAAATCATCTGGATGTGTATGCGAAAGAAGAATTGAGCCGTGCGTTACGCGCATTTAAAGGCACAATTGTGCTCGTAAGTCATGAACCCGAATTTTATAACGGGTGGGTTACGGATATTTGGAATATTGAGGATTGGACGACAAAAATTGTTTAGGAGGACCGATGAATCAACGTGCGAAAGACGGGATAAAGCAGTTTTTACAGGCTTTATCTGTTGATACAGAGGCGCCGGAATTAGAGAAAACACCAAGTCGTGTAACGGAATTATACGGCGAATTATTTAGCGGTGTCGGGATGGATACGAAATCCGCGTGGGGCGACACCTTTACGGCGGACTATAAAGGCCTGGTAGCTTTGAGCGGCATACCGTTTTATTCCATGTGTGAACATCATTTGTTGCCGTTTTTCGGTACTGTAGATATTGTATATCAGCCGAAGGACGGTTGTGTGGCGGGGCTCAGTAAGTTTCAGGATGTGGTGAACATCCTCAGTCGAAGACCGCAATTACAGGAGCGGTTGACGTCGGAATTGGCCGATGCGATTATGAATGATTTATCGGCTCACGGTGTATTTGTGCGCATTATATCAACTCAGTTATGCATGTTGATTAAGGGGACTATGCAGCAAGATTCAAAGGTAATCACCTTGGAGAGTCGCGGTGTATTAGATGAGACAGGGACGCTTCGAGATGAAGCATTAGCGATGTTAGGCGGAGGACAGGCAGATGTTTAAACGTAGAAATTATACATGGAAAGATGGGAAGAGCTTGGCTTTATCCGATCGAACCCTCATTATGGGGATTTTAAATGGAACGCCTGATTCCTTTTCGGATGGAGGTCAATTTAACACGCCTCAGACGGCAGTGGATCATGTGAAACAGATGATTCAGGATGGGTCGGATATCATTGATCTCGGTGTCGAATCAACGAGACCTGGAGCAACACCGTTGACGGCGGATGAAGAGATCAGTCGTTTATCTGTGTTGCTGGAACCGGTACTGAATGCATCGACGGTTCCTGTTTCGATTGATACATATCATGCGAAGACCGCGGATTATGCGTTTTCAAAAGGAGCGCATATCATAAATGACGTGTGGGGACTGCATTACGACCCGGATATGGCGGCTGTTGCGGCACAATACAAGGTGCCTATTATTATCATGCACAACAGCAATGATGCGAACTATGGTGATATTATTGAAGATATGAAAGCCTTTTTCTTTGCTGCTATAGACAAGGCGATGAAAGAAGGCGTATTACCTCAACAGATCTGGATTGATCCGGGAATCGGTTTCGGCAAGACGGAAGAGCAGAATATTGAGGTTATACAACGGTTGGGCGAATTGACGGCATATGAATATCCGGTTTTATTAGCGCCTAGTCGAAAACGTTTTATCGGTTCTATCTTGGGCGGCCTGCCACCGGAAGAACGTGACGAAGGTACCGTAGCAGCGTGCATTACCGGTGTATTCCAAGGCGTTGATATGGTACGTGTTCATAATGTACGGATGCATAAGCGAGCTTTAGCCGTGGCGGATAGCTTGCTGCGAGGTGAATAATATGGATAAAATCGTATTAAAGAATATGGGCTTTTACGGATATCATGGGAATCTGGAGTCGGAACAGGAACAGGGACAACGGTTCTTTGTGGACGTGGAAATCACGACGGATCTTACAAAGGCGGGACAAAGCGATAATTTAGAGGATTCCATTAATTATGTAGAAGTCTATGAGTTGGTGCGTTCCGTTATGATCGGTGAGAAATGCAATCTGTTAGAGCGGTTGGGGGCGCTCATTTCGGACTCCTTATATCAGCATTATCAAGGTATAGTAGGGTTGTCCGTGACGGTGCGCAAACCATCGGTGCCGATTGCGGGTATGCTTGACTATGTCGAGGTGGTTACTACGCGGGGCCAAATTTGATGTATACTTATTTCATCGGTGTCGGGTCGAATCTGGGGGACAGATATCGATATATTGATGAAGCATTTCAATCCTTTCAGACTCGTCATGATATATATAATGTGCACACCTCCACGCTGATTGAAACCGAACCGTGGGGATATAAAGAGCAAGATATATTTATAAATGGCATGTGGTCCTGTGAAAGCAGTTTGGCGCCACATGATATGCTCGAAGTATTGCAGAATCTGGAGCGCATTGCCGGTAGAGAACGGCATATTCATTGGGGACCGAGAACATTGGATTTAGATATCATTTTAATTTATAAGGATGATAGGTTACTTTCTGTTGATGATGAGAGTCTCACGGTTCCGCATCCGTATTTCTGGGAGCGGGATTTTGTACTGAAGTCGTTGATGGAATTATTGCCTGATTTCATTTATGATGGAATATCTATCAAGGATAGATTATCTGTATTAGATATATAATATACGAGGCATATTATATAGTTACGTTTTATGATAAGGGGTTCCTGGGGAGGATAAATGTATATAAAACGTATAGGTCTATGCGTTTTGGCCATAATTATAATGGGTTTATCATATTGGCTTGCCGTGGGTGGAACCAATCATGGTACCAAGACGATTCGCATAGATCCGGAGTCGCATGCATTGGTAAATTCCAGTGATGCAGTTATCTCCAAACGTATTTTAGCTATGAAAACTGTAGACTCACGAGTTTATTTTCTTGGCTATGACGGTTATGGAGTGTATAATCTAGATAATAATACTCTTAGCCTTATGCCGATTGCTTTCAGAGGTCCTCATGTGGATGTTCCGGAAACAACGGCATATCAAAGAGGGTTAAAGAATGTTATTAAGGTAAAAGCGCTTTCCGATTTTGATGATAAGGATCGGTCCGAGTTGGAAGGATTGTTGAAATCCTCTGATCGTGGAACCTATTATTATGGAGACTTCTATCATTCCGGTTATGAAGCATCTCTTATAGATCTGCGGGATCAGTATTTTATTACAAATACGGTACGAGCATTAAAACGGGTTAATCATACATTATATGTGTATGATGCATCGGGATTTATCATCATTGATTTGGATACGCGACAGATTCAAGGATTTTTCAATAATCGCATTAGTGGTGAAGGTGCGAAGGGGATACCGGATAGCTTACGCGGTCATTATGGATCGAATTTCACTATGATTTATGCATTATCTAAATTAGCTCCTGAAGATTTGGATATTCTTTGGACGATGCGCAAACAGTATTTAGAAAAATCCCCTCAAGTCGTAGAGGAGAAAGATTTGTTTCCTTTAAATCTTGAGGATATGACATTATAGGAGGTATATATTATGCTTTGGTCTATTATTGTAGGTGGATTTATCGGCTTTGTAGCAGGCTGTATTACAAATAAATCTGAAAAAATGGGTATTATTTATCGTGTTGTTGCAGGTTTAGTCGGTGCTTCTGTAGGTCAAACCTTGCTTGGCACTTGGGGCCCTAGCCTTGCAGGCATGGCATTGATCCCGTCTATTGCGGGTGCTGTTATCGTTGTTGCCGTTGTGAGCTTCTTTACGGGTCGCAATAGCTGATTTCTTTTAGCTTGGTATTAAGCTTTTTAGAATATTATAGGTAGCATACTAATTGAATAAAAAGGTCCGCCTATTCCGTTCGCTCTCATTGTAGAGTCGCTATTTATCGGAATGGGTGGACCTTTTGTTTTATATTAGATTACAGTGAGTATTATTTTGGTTATGGAATTATGATGAAAGTTTTTACATGGTCTCCGCTTTTAATGCATGTTCTCGAATAACGGAACAGGAGTACCTGAATTTCTCTAATTCATCGGGCGTTAACTGCAGCTCTAAGATATCTTCGATGCCATCCTTCCCGATGATGGCCGGTGTGGAGGCGAAAATACCGGATTCGCCGTACTGTCCATTGAGATAACAGGAGCAGGGTAAGACCTTTTTTTCATCGTGAAAAATGGATCGGATGAGTTCCGTTGTAGCGCTGGCAATGCCGAACTCTGTAGAACCTTTACCGGCCAGCACATGATAACCGCCGATTTTCACATCGTTTAACACCTGCGTGTGGTTAAGCTCAGGGAAGCGGTGAGGTAATTCTTTTTGCAACTGTGCTAACGGCTTGCCCTGGATACATATGTGGGACCAAGGTATCATGGCGCTGGTGCCATGTTCGCCGAGGCAATAGGCCGTAATGGAACGATGGCTTATGTGAAAGTGTTGACTTAATTCTTTTTGTAAGCGCGCTGAATCAAGTGCCGTACCGGATGAAATGATGCGATTATAATCCCAGTTTAAATGTTTTTGTAAATAGGTTGCGACCACATCGGCCGGATTTGAAATGGAAATGATGAATCCATTAAAGCCTGATGCTTTAATGCGGGGGATGACATCTTTTAGGACTTCCACCGTTTCTCCTAATGTTTCCAATCTATCTTGTGATATGTTTGGTAAAGGACCTGCGCTGAAGATAAGAATATCGCAGTCCCCGCAATTTTCGATAGGACCTGCCGTAGCTGATACGTGATGCGGAATATAACTGACCGCATCGTTGATATCCATAGCTTGCGCCTGTGCTTTCTTTTCATCGATATCCATCATGTATAATACATCTGCCTCACCCTGTAATGCGAGGGAAAATGCTATATGCGATCCTACGTGACCGGTGCCGATAATACCAACTTTTCGTAATTTCATGATGACCTCCTATCATTTATATCGAAATGTCTATTAAGGTTGATAAGTATACTGTTATTATATACCTCTCTAAAAATATAAGAGAAATTTTATTTTAATTGGTCATATTATAGTTAAAGTGATAGAAAGGGGGCCTGTACTTGTGCAGCGATTTTGCGCAGGATGGAACAAGCAAGTATAAGCTCTTCTTTTTGGATCCCATCAAAATTACGAAACGAAAATTCTATAAAATCGGGTTAGATTGTATGACATATTTCATCAGTTCTATGGTATAATTTAAGAATGTCAGTATACAGTTGATGAATATTTTGGGGGACATTTATGAATCAGCATACAACGGAAATACAAAGACCGAAGGAACCGCGCAAACGGGTTCGCCCTAATCGCAGAGAACAGGATCAGCGTATTGCCCTTATGTGGATCAAGCGAATCGGGATAGGGCTTATGGTTTTGCTATTGTTAGGGCAAGCCTATCGCTTGGTGGCTGTATATCAAGAAAAACAACATATAGAACAACAGTTAGAAGAACTAAAGCAGCGAAATGATGAATTAGAACAGGAAAAGGCTAAGTTACAAGATCCGAAGACCATAGAAGGGGTGGCTCGAGAGGAGTTAGGACTGGTTAAACCTGGTGAAGTACCATATGTGAAATGATTTGTACTTTTACAGATAAAGTTATATTCGCAACGGTTTGTAGTTTGAAGTTTCCGCATTATTTTAGGAGGTTGCATGGCAATCGAAGTTGGCAACATTATTGATGGTACAGTATCAGGTATTACGAAATTCGGAGTGTTTGTTGATTTAGGAGAAAAACAAACGGGTTTAGTACATATTTCTGAGGTGGCGCATGGTTATGTAGAGGACATCAACACAGTATTGAAGGTTGAGGATCCTGTGAAAGTTAAGGTTTTATCCGTTGAAGGAAATAAGATAGGTCTTTCTATTCGTCAAACGCAGCCGAGGGAAGAGGCTCGTGAAGAGCGTCCTCGTCGCGTTCAGACTAAACAAAGCACAGAGGCTTTTGAGGCTAAAATGAAAATGTTTTTGCGCGACAGTAATGAACGCTTGCATGATTTGAAGCGAAATACAGAGGGTAAACGCGGAGGCCGTGGCGGTCGTCGAGATTGAGTTAAGGGATGGCTTCGAGCCATCTCTTTATTTATGTATCCGTAAATATTGGTGCAGGAGGGCATATGAAATCGGCAATTGTAGATATCGGTTCTAATTCGATACGTTTGTTATTGGCGAAATTTGACGGAACTACATGGCATTTTGAACCGAAGCAGTTATGGACGATGCGGCTGGGACAGCGTAATACGGACGGAACCTTGCGCACGGAATCGATAGAGGCTTCGTATAGGGCTTTTAAGGAGATACATGGCCTGCTACAAGCATATGGAGCACAGTATTGCTGTGGATTTGCCACCAGTGCCGTGCGCGAAGCACCTAATGGAATGGATTTTATGAATGCCGTTTCTGATTATTGCCCGATGGAGTGGCGTATCTTAAGTGGCGATGAAGAGGCCGTATATGGTTTTAAAGGGGCTTTGGGTGAGCAACTGCAGGATGGTCGTCACTACGCCACTATCGATATCGGTGGAGGCAGTACCGAAATTGCTGTAGGGAATATAGACGGTGTCTATTGGAGCCGTTCCTATCCGGTAGGGGCGGTGCGTTTACAGACCGTATCTGATGAAGGACCTCAACGGGTATGGGAGGAAACTCGCTTTTTGTGGGAACCGATGATGATTGAAGGCCAGTTTGGAGCGTTTGTGGGCATTGGAGGAACGTTGACGACATTGGCGGCAATTGATCTAGGGTTAGATGTATATGATGGCAGACGTGTACAAGGTCATAAATTGAGTCGTGAAACTGTAGAGGGGCTTATTATGAGACTTCGCTATATGAGTCGTGACGAGCGTTTACAGGTGATCGGACTGCCTGTGGGACGCGCCGATATTATCGTGGCTGGTGCCGAAATTTTAACATCCTTTATGGATTCGTATGAAGTTCCGCACGTAATTGTGAGTGATCAGGATGGTATGGAGGCGATGGCTCGTGAATGTGAAGCAGCTCATTCGAACCGTTAATTTCACATTAAAACAGAATGATTTATTTCCTGAACATAGCCGTATACTGGTCGCCTGTTCGGGCGGGCCCGATTCGATGGCATTGCTTCATCTGTTATTGGATATTGCGGCACATCGACATATTCATTGGCATATCGGGGTGGCCATTATGGATCATCAGATTCGCCGTGAAAGCAAGGCTGAGGTGCTGTGGCTGCAGGATCGGGTGAAAGCCCTGAATCTGGACTTTTACAACGTGGCTATTGATGTACCGGCTTTTAGTATGGAACGGAAGATTTCTATAGAAACTGTAGGACGTGACATACGCTATGAATGGCTTACGGATTTAGCTCGAGCTAAGAGGTATGATTATATTGCGGTGGCACATCATAAAAATGACCAGGCTGAATCGATTTTGGCTCATCTTATTCGGGGCTCGGGTATGAACGGTTTACAGGGAATGTCCGTGCTCAGCCATAGCTATGCAATACCTGTTGTAAGACCGTTACTTGAGGTGAAGAAAGAGGCGCTGCTGGCGTATTTAGAGGAACGTCATATTTCTTATTGTGTTGACCGTACTAACGACGATATAGAATATCAACGAAATCGAATTCGTCATTGTATCATTCCGGAATTGGAAAAAATAAATCCTGCGGTTATAGATTCTCTTGGGCGGATGGCCCGCTCTATTACGGAGGATATGGAGTTTTTGCAACAGATGGCGCAAGAGGTTTTTGACACGTTGATCTCAGTAGATGATCGAAGCTGCACCGTTTCCCGCCGTCGATTGCGTCAACAGCCGATGGCATTACAGCGAAGACTGTGGCAGATGATGGTACGGGTAGTCGATAATCGTTTAATATTGAGCTTTGCTCATCAGGCACAGTTGTCTGATATAGTACAGACGGGAGAAGTGAAAACTTTCACTATTGCACGTATTATTATTGAGGCCCGATGTGATACAATAAAAGTGTATAGCAAACATTAGATATAGATCGTGGAGGTCATATATGCATCAGGATGTAAAAGAGATTTTGTATACCCCGAAGCAACTGGCTGCGCGCGTTACCGAACTGGGGCGCGATATCAGTCGCGATTACAAGGGCGAATCTGTGGTGCTCGTCGGAGTTTTAAAGGGGGCTATCGTATTTTTTACGGATTTGGCCCGTGCTATAGATGATACGGTGAATGTGAGTTTTGATTTTATTTCTTGCTCCAGTTATGGCAATAGTACTACAAGTACCGGCGTCGTAAGAATTCTGAAGGATTTGGACCGTTCCGTGGAAGGCAAGCATGTGCTCGTCGTCGAGGATATTGTGGATACCGGTACGACGTTGCATTACCTGCTGGATAATCTGCGTGCCCGCGGGGCTAAAAGCGTGCGCTTGGCGGCGTTACTGAATAAACCGGACCGTCGAAAGATGGATGTGCATGTCGATTACGTGGGCTTTGTGATTCCCGACTATTTCGTCGTCGGATATGGGCTGGATTTTGCCGAACGATATCGCCATTTACCATATATAGGTATTTTGAAGGAAGAAATGTATCAAGATTAAGAAGTATGGTATAATATATGAGTGCATCTCGTCATGAGGTGTACTCAATTCGTTTATAAACTAAATTGTTGTTGAAAGGGGTAATCTCTTGGGTCGATTTACAAAAAATATCGTCCTTTATTTACTGATCATTGCCGCTTTTGTTATCGCTATTGATGCTTTTTCTGGTCAAAGTGCGAATAAATCTGAACTCAGTTATACGGGATTTATTCAACAGGTACAGCAGAAAAAGGTTGAGTCCGTAACGATTACGAATGATCATGGTATTAAAGGCAAATTAAAGAATGGAACAGAATTTAATTCTTATGCGCCTAGTGATGAAACGCTAATCAAAACATTACAAGATAATGGAGTGGAAATTACAGCTGCTCCGCCGGAACAACCGGCTTGGTGGATGAGCTTGTTAGGGTCCGCTATTCCTATTATTATTTTGGTGGTACTTTTCTTCTTCATTATGCAACAAACCCAAGGTGGTGGCGGCCGAGTGATGAACTTCGGTAAAAGCCGTGCAAAATTAATGGGTGAAGGTAATGTAAAGGTTAATTTTAAAGATGTAGCCGGCGCAGAGGAAGCTAAACAGGAATTGGAAGAAGTGGTGGAGTTCCTCAAGGATCCCGGTAAGTTCACCGCTATCGGTGCGAAGATTCCAAAAGGGGTTTTACTTGCAGGACCTCCGGGTACCGGTAAAACCTTGCTCGCTAAAGCCGTAGCCGGAGAGGCGGGGGTACCGTTCTTCACTATTTCCGGTTCCGACTTCGTAGAGATGTTTGTCGGTGTCGGTGCATCCCGTGTACGCGATTTGTTTACACAGGCGAAGAAAAATGCACCATGTATCATCTTTATCGATGAAATTGATGCGGTAGGTCGTCAGCGTGGGGCGGGCCTTGGTGGCGGTCATGATGAACGCGAACAGACCTTGAACCAGTTGCTCGTTGAAATGGATGGATTTAGTGCCAACGAAGGCATTATTACCATTGCGGCGACAAACCGTCCGGATATTCTCGATCCCGCATTATTACGTCCCGGTCGTTTCGATCGTCAGGTTGTCGTAGGCCGTCCGGACTTGCGCGGCCGTGAAGCGATCTTAAAAGTTCATGCCCGCAATAAGCCGTTGGCTGATGATGTGGATTTAAAAACGATTGCGAAGAAAACTCCGGGCTTTACCGGTGCGGACTTGAGTAATTTGTTAAACGAAGCAGCTCTTTTGGCGGCTCGTCTCAATAAAAAAATCATTTCCATGGCGGAAGTAGAAGAAGCCAGCGAAAAGGTCAGCATGGGTCCTGAACGCCGCAGTCATATTGTGAGTGAAAAAGATCGCAAGTTGACGGCGTATCATGAATCCGGTCATGCTATTGTGGCACATTTGCTGCCTCATGCGGACCCGGTTCATAAGGTAACGATTATTCCGCGCGGTGCTGCCGGTGGTTATACGATGATGTTACCTACAGAGGAACAGAATTATAAAACCAAATCTCAATTGTTGGCGGATATTCGCGTGGCTCTCGGCGGTCGTATCGCGGAGGCGTTGGTTCTCGACGAAATCAGTACAGGCGCATCCGGTGATCTCCAAAGCGTTACGAACACGGCTCGTGCCATGGTAACACGTTGGGGCATGAGCGATGCGTTGGGACCAATTGTATTCGGCGAACAGCAGGAACAGGTGTTCCTAGGTAAAAATCTCGGACATGAACGTAATTATAGTGAAGAGATTGCCGCTAAAATCGATGAAGAAATTCATCGTATTGTAGAGGAAGCATATAAAGATGTTACAAAGCTTCTCAGCGACAATTTGGATTTCCTTCACAATATGGCAAAAGCTTTATTGGAGGAGGAAACCATTGATGCGAAAGCGGTGGAAAATCTTTATAAATACGGTACAACGAAAACTCCTGATGCGGCTGAGCCTAAAAGTGCACTGGAAGCAGCGGGAATTATCGTACCGGAAACGATTGATAATCCTGTCGATAATGCTGTTGGTACTGAAACTTCTGATCCTTCAGAAGAAATTAATCATGCGGTTTCTACCGATGAAGATGAAACTAAATAATATACGGTAGTTCATAACTATTGGTATGAATATAAAAAGAGCAGGTCTCCATGAGAGGCCTGCTCTTTCTACTATGTAGATACTTGTACTATATAAATCTATATAAATCTATATAGGGATAATGCTAATTATGATTTTTAAATCTCTTTGTGCTATATGGTATTTATTGACCGTCGTGCACATGTCTTGTCGCCATGAGTTCCGCAATTCGGCGCTCTTTGATATTCTTTAAATATTTCTGAGCCAATACATTCGGTATGGCCACGCCTACCGCAATCCCGATAATTGTGAGAACTCCGGTAATGCCGTTTTGCATCATGTGAACGAGGCCTGCTTCATTGAGGCTGTTTATGTGTAGAATATCGAATACGAAGCGATATAATAGGATTCCGGGCATCAGAGCGATGGCTGACGGAACGATGATAACCGTACTCGATGTTTTTATCCATGTAGATACTTTTACAAAAATAATACTCATAACAGCGGCGCCTATAAAGGTTGCACCGGGCGTGGAGAATCCGAAATCAACCAGCAGCAGATTGCGGACGGAAACACAAAGAATACCGCCGATACCGATGTATCCGAGCAAGCGTGTCGGTGCATTAAAGAGAACCGCAAATGCAGAGGCCGCCGTGAAAGCACCGATAATCTGTGTAAGGGAGATGACATGCGGCTTGATGTCGACGAAATTAAAGGCCGGAACGGGACTGAAATAGAGCGCCATGGCCATACCGAGCGTCATGCTGCCCACGATGAGAAGAGTTCTAATTGCCCTTGTTACACCGGATAATATATGGTTGTTGATTATGTCGATGACAAAGTTGATAAGTGGAACACCGGGAATCATGAAGAGCGTGCAGCATACGAGGACATATAGCAATGAGCCCAGTTCGATGTGCGTATAAAAAGCGTATGCCGATATCATGGCGGTAAAAGCGCCAACGGAAATGCCGACATATTCGTTACAGCCGATACGCGTAGATAAGGTGCGTGTAACATATCCGATAAACGAGCAGATGATAGTGACGATAAAGGCAATCCAGTCGCCGCTGTATAAGAAGGCGAGACCCGCCGATCCTAAACCGCAAGCGAGGCCTTTTATCCAGTTCGGATACGTTGGTATGGTGTATTCCAGTTTTGATATGAGATGCTCGTACGTGGTGAGTGAGTAATGGCGTTCGAAGGCTCGCCAGGTCAATTTTGAAACGGCGTTGATCATAGCCATGTTCGGTATATGAACGGGCGTTTTACGAAAAACCGTAATGGACCGTTCCTTATGGAGCAAATTTACCATTATCGTTGTATAGGAAATGTGTATATTCAAGTAATCATGAGGAATCCCCATGAATGTGGCGGCTTTTAACATTTCTTCGATAATCCGGTTTGTATTTGCACCACATTCCATAAGCAGTTTCCCTATATGGAGCAGCACATCTAATTTGCGATGTATATGGACAAAAGGGTTCTCCAGTACCGTGTTCTTTTCTTCTAATGTAAACTGTTGCATAATAGTTTCTCTCCCGTAGATATGTAGATATATTGTTATTGAACGTACATCATATAATCAAATGGTTAACATTCATATCCCGTAAATTTTTGATATAAGTATTATACCACTTTCAGAATATAGAGTGTCTTGATTCAAAATAATCCTTGCATTTTCAGAGGCGCGCTTGTAAAATCGAATTGTAAACCCAGGTTAACAAAGAAAGGGGCTCTAACCATGCGTGATGAAGTGCTAGAATTCTTGAGACAAAACCAAGGTGGCTTCGTATCGGGACAGGATATGTCGGATGCATGTCACGTATCTCGTACTGCAATTTGGAAACATATCAAAGCATTGCGTCAAAAAGGCTATAAAATAGAATCTTATACCAAGAGGGGGTATCGATTATTGGAGGAACCTGATTTGTTGAGTCCATTGGCAATGAAACAGATTTTAGATACCGATGTGTTCGGCAAGCGGTATGTTTATATGGATACTACGGAATCCACAAATTTAGAGGCCCGCCGTTTAGCTCAGCAAGGGGCGGAAGAAGGGACTGTCGTTGTTACGGAAGAACAGGTGGCCGGGCGAGGACGTTTGTCCCGCGGGTGGTATTCTCCTTTTGGTAAAGGCTTGTGGTTCAGTATTATTCTGCGCCCCGATTTTGCACCTGCGGATGCACCTAAATGTACTTTGATGGCGGCGGTAGCCCTTACAAAGGCATTTCACAAGATGGGCCTTGTCGATGCGGGCATAAAATGGCCGAATGATATTCTCGTGAACGGTCGTAAACTGGTAGGTATATTGACGGAAATGTCCGGATCCATGGAAGAAGTTTCTCATATTATCATGGGTATCGGTGTCAATGTAAAGACGAAACAGGAAGAACTGCCTGAAGAATTAAAACATATCGCTACGTCCTTATTGATGGAAGGTGTTGACATTGAAAGGACGGAGGCGTTCAAGATTATACTGGAATCATTGGAACATCAGTACTATGAAATTCTCGATAACGGTTTTGAGGATACCCTTAATGAATGGCGTCAGCTCTCTGTCACATTGGGGGCGGATATAGAAGTACGGGCGCCGGGAAATACCTATGAAGGTGTGGCGACGGATATTGATGAAGACGGTAATTTATTAGTTAGAACCCCGGACGGGGCCATTAAACGCATTGTGGCCGGAGACGTGTCTATACGCTCACGCCAATAGAGGAGGATTCATGTTATTAGTTATTGATGTGGGAAACACCAATATTGTACTCGGTGTATATGACAAGAAAGAACTTGTCGGCCATTGGCGTATTTCTACGGATCGGGTGCGTACCACCGATGAATATGGCATGTTGATGATGAACCTGTTTTTTCATGATCGTAAGGTCAATGTGAAAGATATAAAGGACATCATTATTTCTTCCGTTGTACCGCCGTTAATGCCTACCCTGGAACGTGTATGTCTGCGTTATTTCAATGTGAATCCGATTATCGTAGGACCCGGTACGAAAACGGGCATTGCCATAAAATATGATAATCCTCGTGAAGTCGGGGCGGACCGTATCGTGAATGCGGTGGCTGCTTATGATAAATACAAAGGTGATTTGATTATTATTGATTTCGGAACGGCGACTACTTATTGTGCCGTTCGAGGCAATGGTGATTATATCGGCGGTGTCATCAGTCCCGGCGTGACCATTTCTGCGGAAGCTCTTTTCCAACGGGCGGCTAAGTTACCGCGTATCGAGGTTAAGGATCCGGGACAGGTTATATGCCGAAATACCGTATCATCGATGCAATCCGGTATGTTTTACGGTTATGTAGGTCAAGTAGAGGGGCTTGTGACACGTATGAAAGCGGAAATGGGAGGATCCGTGACCGTAGTTGCCACCGGCGGTTTGGCACAGCTTATCAGCAGCGCTACCGATTGTATTGACCATGTAGAGCCTATGTTGACGTTGGAAGGGTTACGCCTTATTTACGAACGAAATAAATAATGCTACTATAATAGAGTTATTAATTATAACAAAGTAGTGTACATTCGGGTACAGCCTATGCTGTACCCTTTTTATTAGGTGATATATATGAATACAAAGCGATGGCATATAGGTTCCGTTTTGATTGACGGACAGGCCATATTGGCACCCATGGCGGGGGTAAGCGATATCGCATACCGGCTTTTGGCGAAAGAGAACGGGGCGGCTTTAGTGTGTACCGAAATGGTGAGCGCTATGGGAATTAAATATAAAAATGAACGAACACATGAATTATTGCGCATTGAAGAGGCGGAGCGACCTGTGTCGATGCAGATCTTCGGATCCGACCCTGCAGCTATTGCTTTAGGTGCAAAGGTCGTAGCCGATACAGGTGCGGATATTGTGGACATCAACATGGGCTGCCCCGTAAAAAAGGTCGTTACATCCGGTGACGGTTCAGCTCTTATGAAACATCCGGATTTGGCCGCGCGTGTGGCGGAGGCGGCTGTCAAAGCTGTTGATGTACCGGTGACGGTGAAAATGCGTATAGGCTGGGGTCATGATCATATTAATGTCGTGGATTTTGCTAAGCGTATTGAATCTACCGGCGTAGCCGCCATCGCTGTTCATGGGCGTACGAAGGAACAGATGTACAGCGGTTATGCGGACTGGTCGTATATTAAAGCGGTTAAAGAAACCGTATCCATTCCTGTTATAGGTAATGGGGATATCGTTGAGCCGGAGGATGCGAAGCGTATGCTTGATGAGACGGGATGTGATGCGGTGATGATAGGACGTGGTGCGCAGGGTAATCCGTGGATCTTTGATCGCATTCATCAGTACTTAGCCACCGGTGAAGTCGTATCTGCACCGTCCGCATTGGAGCGCCTCGATATGTTGATGAAACACTTCCGATTGTTATGTGAATACAAGGGGGAGCACTTGGCTGTGCGAGAAATCCGAACACATGCGGGCTGGTATCTGAAAGGCTTACCTGAATCCGCCTATTGGCGCAATCGGGTGAATACGATTCATACGGTAACAAGCTTTCAGAAAGAGTTGGAAACATACCGCTCCATTCTGGCTGAAGTTAAGGCGCATTGACAAATGTATAGTATTTTTATATAATGATTGAGAAAATTTACAAACAAAGGATAAGGTGTCATCTTATTGTGACACTTTTTCTTATTATTTATACGTAGAAAGTGTGGGGTATCCATGGCAGACGTAAAAGAAACATTACTTACCGCCGAAGGTTTAAAGAAATTAGAAGAAGAATTATCGTATTATAAATCTGTGCGCCGTATCGAAGTATCTGAGCGCATTAAAACAGCTATTGAATACGGTGACATCAGTGAAAACTCCGAATATGACGATGCGAAAAATGAACAGGCTTTCATCGAAGGTCATATTGTGGAATTAGAAAATAAAATCAATACTGCGAAAATCATCGACGAATCCGTCAAGGGTGATGTAGTATCCGTAGGTAGCAAGGTTACCGTACTGGATACGATGTATAACGATGAGTTAGAGTACGTTATTGTGGGCTCTTCCGAAGCGGATCCTTTTAATAATCGTATTTCCAATGAATCCCCTGTAGGCAAATCTATTTTGGGCAAACGCAAAGGTGATGAAGTAGAGGTGTCCACACCGGACGGCCCTGTGACTTTCAAAGTATTAGCAATTCAATAATTTACGGTTCACAACGAAGAGGCGATAAGATGAGTGAAGAAATTAAAAATACCCAAGAAGAATTAAATGATCAAATGCAAATTCGCCGTGATAAATTGGCTGAGTATGAGGCTGATGGCATTTATCCGTTCGGTCAACGTTTTATTGTCAAAGATCATGCACAGGATATTAAGGATGATTTCTTGAATTACGATGATCAACCTGTAGTGATTGCAGGTCGTTTGATGACTATGCGTTCCCATGGTAAAACGGCATTTGCGAACATCCGTGATTTGTCCGGTGATATTCAGGTGTACTTCCGTAAGGATGTATTGGGTGAAGATAATTACAAGTATGTAAAAATGCTTGATATCGGTGATATCGTGGGTATTGAAGGTCATGTATTCAGAACTCATATGGGGGAAATTACCGTTAAGGTTGATAAATTGACCCTATTGTCCAAATCGTTGCGTCCATTGCCTGAAAAGTGGCACGGCTTAAAGGATACGGAATTACGCTATCGTCAACGTTATGTTGATCTGATCGTAAATCCCGAAGTCCGCGATACATTTGTAAAGCGTACTAAAATCGTAGCGAAGGTTCGTGAGTATTTGAACAATCAGCACTTCATGGAAGTGGAAACACCTATGATGCACGCTATTCCTGGCGGTGCTGCGGCTCGTCCGTTCATTACGCATCATAATGCCCTTGATATTGACATCTATATGCGCATTTCTCCGGAATTGTACTTAAAACGTCTTATCGTAGGTGGGTTGGAACGTGTTTATGAAATCAACCGCTCCTTCCGTAATGAAGGTATCGATAATCGCCATAATCCGGAATTTACAATGATGGAATCGTATCAGGCATACGGCAATTATGAAGACGTAATCCGTTTGACTGAGAATATCGTATCTTACTGTGCAAAAGAAGTATTGGGTACGACCAAGATTACCTATCAAGGCACCGAAATTGATTTGACTCCACCTTGGAATCGTATTACGATGCAAGAGGGTATCAAAAAGTATACAGGTGAAGATTTTGATGCCGTTGAAACATTGGAAGAAGCCCGTGCCATCGCGGATCGTTTGAACGTTGAGTATGGTGCCGGTGACGGTATCGGTAAGATCATGAATGCGTGTTTTGAAGAGTATGTAGAAGAAAATTTGATTCAACCTACATTCGTATACGGTCATCCGAAGGAAATTTCTCCATTGGCTAAATTGAATCGTGAAAAACCGTTGACTACTGAACGCTTTGAAGCGTTTATCTATGGTCGTGAACTGGCAAACGGTTTCTCCGAGTTGAATGACCCTATTGATCAGAAAGAACGTTTCGAAGCTCAATTGAAGGAACGTGAAGCCGGTGATGATGAAGCTCATCGCATGGATAATGATTATGTAACGGCGTTGGAATATGGTTTACCTCCAACTGCAGGGCTCGGTATCGGTATCGACCGTCTAGTTATGTTCTTGACAGATTCCGCATCTATCCGTGACGTATTATTGTTCCCGTTGATGAAACCGGAAGTTCAACAGCAAACTGAATCTGAAGAATAATAATTGTAAAGCTCACTGCCAATATGGCGGTGAGCTTTTTGCTGTTTAGCATACAAAAAAAATCGATATAAAGCTCGTATCAAATACGTTGATACGGGCTTTTATCAATTCTTATAATGTTGATTAATAAATATGTGCGGTATGATTAGATATACAATATAAAAATACTGCATGGATTTTCTATGATTACATTGTGATATACATAAGAAATTTTGATTTACTTTGTGATGAAGTAAAAGAACATTGAGATATAGTATTTATCGTTGTTTTTTCGATATTATAGAGGTGTATGTGATTAAATTTACACATACCTGTAATAGTATAGATTATACATTTAAATCATGCACAATGTATAATTATGATATATGTGTATAATTAAACACTTTTAAATGAAAAATTCAGATGTTAAGATAGAAATATAGATACGTGAATTACCTTTAAAACAAGGAGGTGTATTTAGTAATGGTGAATTCATTAATAAATTTTATAAATCAACCCTATGTGTAAGTTATATTCTTTAAATTATCGTTGTTAACATAATTTAGGAGGAAACACATCATGAAACATTTAAAAATTGCTTTCTCTCATAAGGCGCAATTCTACTTCGGTTCTATGGAAGGGCGTACAAATGTGGAGCTTAGTCAAACTGATTTTACCGATGTGGGGGCCATCGTCATTAGCGAGTCCGATACAGATGTACTTGAAAATGAGTTGGTACAATCCTTTGGTATACCGGTTTTCTTGGTTGTGTTTGATAAGTCTGTAGATATTTCTCCTTTTATCGGTAAGGTGGAACGTGTTATCGACGGATCAACTACAAATTTTGATTTATATAAACGACAGATTGAAGCGGCTGCTGCAAAATATGAAGCATCTATGTTACCGCCATTCTTCCAGGCCTTGGCAAATTACGTAGAGGACGGTAATTCTCAATTTGACTGCCCGGGGCATCAAGGGGGGCAATTCTTCTGCAAGCATCCTGCAGGACGTGCTTTCTATGATTTCTTCGGAGAAAATGTATTCCGCGCCGATCTTTGTAATGCGGACGTTAAGTTAGGTGATCTTCTGATTCATGAAGGTTCCGCAGTTGAGGCTCAGCAATATGCTGCACAGGTGTATAATGCGGACAAAACATATTTTGTATTGAACGGAACATCATCTTCTAATAAGGTCGTGTTAAATGCATTACTTACTCCTGGGGACATTGTTTTATACGATCGCAATAATCATAAATCGATTTGTCACGGGTCGCTCGTCATGTCCGGCGCAACACCTGTATATCTTGAAACGGCACGTAATCCGTTCGGGTCCATCGGCGGTATCTTAGAACATTGCTTTGATGAAAAATATATTCGCAAGTTGATTGCTGAAA
>ERZ773038.207-NODE-207-length-40149-cov-89.641492_pt1 | contig 40149 bp, 40 predicted proteins | sample MGYA00511665_ERZ773038 | MGnify/ENA primary metagenome ERZ773038 (study PRJEB29015, sample SAMEA2737966) | human oral metagenome | biome: human oral; feature: human-associated habitat; material: dental | place: China | collected 2028 ... | reverse complement strand
GCCAGTCGGCGCGAATGCCGCTCGCGGCGGCTTGAGGTGGAGCCCGGGGCCCGTCACGGCCCGACGCCGCCCCCACAGTACAGGCGCGTCGCAGTCCGCCGGAAGTCGGCCCCGCGACCGCCGAGCAGTCGAGCCGTCACTGCGCCGTCACCCCGACTCGCCCCCGACTGCGCGGCTCTCGGGCATGCGGTCCACGACGGCGCAGCCACGAACGGCCCGGCTACCGGCCGTCCGCTGAGCGCGCAATCCACCGGGGCGTCCCTCCTGGGAAGCCGCCGACCGAACGGGCGCTCCGGATCCGCCCCGTTCGCCCCGGCGCCTACTCCTCGTCGGGAGCGTCGAGACGGTAGCCCACGTTGCGGACCGTGCCGATCAAATGGTCGTGCTCGGTGCCGAGCTTGGCGCGCAGACGGCGGATATGGACATCGACCGTGCGCGAGCCGCCGATGTAGTCCTCGCCCCACACCTCATCCAGAAGCACCTCGCGGGTCAGCACCCGCCCCTGATTGAGCGCGAGATACTTCAACAGCTCGAACTCCTTGTACGTCAGGTCGATGATCGTGCCGCGTATGCGTGCGGTGTAGGCGGTCGCGTCGATGACCAGGTCGCCGACCTCGATCTGGTCATCGCCGAGGGGCTCCGGGGCGATCGCCCGAGTGCGCAGCAGCCGCAGGCGCGCAGAGAGCTCGGCCGGCGTCGCACCGGCCATGACGAAGTCGGAGGCGCCCCAGTCCGGCTGAACGACCGCGGCCCCGCCCTCCTCCATCACCAGGATGATCGGTGGGCAATCCATCGGACCGGACAGCAGCTGGCACAGTGCCCGCGCTCGCATGAGATCCCCGCGGCCATCGATCATGACGACGTCGGCGTCATCGATCGCGCTGTAGAAGGCGGGCGTGGGGGGACGGCACTCCACGTGGGCGTCGAGGAAACAGGCAGATGGGAGAACGTTGGCAACCTCACCCTCATGGGTGAACATGATGACGCGCATGCTCCGGACTCCTTCCGCGCTCCGGTGAGGTTCCGGGTGTCAGTGAACCACATGCGCCCGTTTCAGGTGTGGGACGATGCCTCTGTGAACCACCAGGAGAACGCCCAGGGCTCCATCGACTCCCCGATTTCCCCGGTCGCCGCGCCGTCCTCCGAGGCGATGGCCGAGCCCGGCGCGTACGGCACTCGACGCGGCGGACACCATCCGATCGAGCCCGGACTGGTCGATCCGGCCTGGACGCGTCTGGCCATGGCCGGCATCGTGCCCATACTGCTGGCTGTGTCCGCGGCGCTGCCGGGGTGGGTGCGACTCATCGTCATCTGCCTGCTCGTGCCGCTGACTGCGCAGGGCTGGCCCGCCCTCGTCCGCTCCGAGCACGACCAGGGCGCCACCGGCGTCGTCGCCCTGACGGGTCTGGCCGCGGCCGTCGTCGTCGCCCTGCGCGGAGATTACGGATCCGCGGGCGTGGTGATGGCCTTCAGCGTGCTGGCGGCGTTCGTCGCCCAGATGGCCCGTCACGACGGCCGTCAGGATCTCGTGGAGAATCTGTCCGCCACAGTCGCGGGAGGCCTCATCACGGTCTCGGGTGCGGCCTGGTGCGCCCTGGCCCCGGGACTGGCCGATCCGGCGGTCATCGTCCCCTGCGCGCTGGCGCTGTTCTCGGGGGCGCTGCTGACGGTGCTCGAGGTGCGAGCCACCGTTCTGGAGGCGCTGACCCTGACGGTTCCCGCGCTCGTGGCCGGGGTGGCAGGAGGCATCCTGGCGGCGGCGGGATTCTTCGGGCCGAGCCATGTCGGGCTTCAGCAGGAGCTCCAGTCGGCGGCCGCGTGCGTGATCGTCGGCTTCGTCGCCGGTGTACTCATGGCGTCCTCCAACCGAGTGCTGTGGACGCACCGCTGGGTGCCGGGCGGGCGCGCCGCGGTAGCCAGCGCGATCGTGCCGATCCTGGCGCTGGGCGCACCGGTGTACACGATCGCGCGCCTCATGGGCAGCTTCATCGCCGGCTGATCGCCGAGATCGGTCGCTCTCCGGCTCGAGATCGGTCCGGTTCCGCACCGAGATCGGTCGTACTCCGCACCGAGATCGGCACCTCCCGCAGCACAGACCTGTGGATAACCGATTGCGGCCCTGCCGGGCACCGCAGTTATCCACAGGCGCTTGCCGCCACCTGGCGAATTGCTGCGTCATCGGGCACTGTCGGTGCATGAGCCCGAAGACGTGTCCCACCCCGCGAATCCCCCAAGATCAGCGCAATCCGCGCGAGATCGAGAGCCGCCTGGCCACCGGCGAGATCCGACGAGTGCGCCGCAGCACCTACATACCGGCCAGCCCCGACGCACCCGACTTCACCACCCACCGCACCATCCGCGAAGTCCTCCTGCGCGTCGTCCGCACTGAAAGGCTCGACGGCGTCGTCGCCCTCGAGACCGCCGCGCTCCTCCACGGTGGGCGCGCGCTCTACGAGCCGGCGGCGGTTCACCTCATCGTGGGCTGGAACGCCGCCGGTCTCAGACGCGCTTCTCGGAGGCGCCCGCCCAATCGGCCGGCCTCGCGCGCGCTCGGGCCGCGCGACCGCCGTCGGGCGCTGGGGTCCCGCCCATTCATCCGGCATCGCTACGAGCTGGCCGGCTCCGACATCGTCGAGCTCGAGGGTCTGCGCGTGACCTCGTTGGAGCGCACAGCCGAGGACTGCGCCCGGTTCCTGCCGCCCAACCGTGCGCTCGCCGTCGTCGACTCGCTGTTCGCGATCGCGGCCGGGGCCGGCGACCGCCCCTGGGATCATCGCCCCGAAATCGACGCCGAGGCCGCGCGATTCCGCCGAGCGCTCCTCAAGCGGCTTGACGCCCGGCCGCACGAGCGGGGCGTGCGGCGGGCCCGCGCCGTCGTCATGGCCGCGACGCCGTGGAGCCAATCGGTGTGGGAGACCGAGGCGCGCAGACTGTGCCTGATCGACGGGATCGCGGCGCCGCAGCCCCAGATGCCCGTGCGCACTGAGGCCGGCGTCTTCTACGCCGATCTCGGCTGGCGGGCGGCGATGCTCGCCTACGAGATCGACGGCGAGATCAAGTACTTGCAGGACGCCGACGCCGCGCTTTCGGCGCAGTACAGGCGCGAGACGGCGATAGAGGCTGCCGGGGTTCATGTGGAACGGGCGACGCCCGCGGATGTCGCCGATGGCGAGGGCTTCCTCACCGGACTGCGCGGAGTCCTGCCGCAGAGCCTGTGCGAGGAGAATCCGGTGACGGCGCTGCGCACGCCGTTCGAGATCCGGCGGCAGGGCGCGTCTTGGTGAGCCGACGGCGCATGGATCACTGAGCCCGATGGATCACTGAGCCCGGACCCAGCCAGCGCAGTCGGCGCCGTCGGCGCAACCGGCGCGGAGCGGGGCGCGCTGCGTCCTGTTCCGCAGCAACCGCGCCCGACTCCCGGCACGACGCTTAACGGGGCTTAACGGGTAGCCGACACGAAGCGCTGGACCTTCGCACGGTGTCAAGCCTTAGATTGCCGAGCATGATTGATCACGCATCGCTTGCTGTCCATGATCCTGCGGCCTCTCGAGCCTTCTACGAACAGGCCCTGGAACCGCTGGGGTATACCGTCCTCATGGTGTTCGGAGACGTGTGCGGCATGGGGGTGGCCAAGCCCCAGGGCGCCGGTCCAGATCTCTGGCTGGTCCCAAGTCAGAATCCCACCACCGTCCACCTCGCCCTGAGCGCGGACTCCACCGAGCAGGTGGACGCCTTCCATGAGGCCGCCCTGGCAGCGGGAGGCACCGACAACGGCGCACCCGGTGAACGCCCTCACTACCATCCCGGTTACTACGGCGCCTTCGTCCTGGACCCCGACGGGCACAACATCGAAGCGGTCTGCCACCAGGGCCCAGTCGGCCAGGCCCCGTCCTGAGCAGTGCCCGGTGCGCGCCTCGGACCGATCTCGGCGCGGAAGTGGACCGATTTCGAGGCGGAAGCGGACCGATCTCGATGCGGACTGCGACCGATCTCGACGAAGGAGGCGGCCTTGTTGATGCCGGGACGCGGACCTCGACGCCTCAGCGGCCCTCTGACAGGACCGGGCGCTGCTTCTCAATCGCCACAGCTCGAATCCTGCCGCGCGGTCGGCGCGCCAGGTGCACCACCATGATCTCCCCCGTCTTGAGCCACGGGTCCCGGTCCGGCACTGAGCGCAGCAACTTGCCCGGCGCGTACCGGGAGATCACCTCCATAACAGAGGGCAGCACCGGCCGGTGAGTGCACAGGGCCACCGGCACATCCCGATGACGCAGGACATCGGAGACGACCTTGCGCGCCGCCTTGCGGGAATCGGCGTGCGCCAGCTCCGTCAGGGCCGGCTCCGCCACGATGTCGATCCCGGCCGCCCTCGCATAGGGCGCCACCGTGTCCATGCAGCGCCGCCACGGGCTGGACACGACCCGCCCCACGCCGTAGGCGGCCAGCACCGGCACGAGCGCCCGGGCACGCACCTCGCCCTGATCATCAGTGAGCGGGCGAGTGGCCTCGTTGGTCTCCTTGTCGCGCGTCTTGGGGCGATTCCACACCGACCGCTTGACGGCGCGGGCGTGCCGCACCAGCACGAAGGTCCAGGTATCGAGCTTGCCGTCCTCCCACAGGTCCACCAGGCTGCCCAGTAGGTCGCGGTCCACCGCGTGCGTGAGCATGCCCCGGGCCTTCTTGACGCGCACCCACGTCACGTCGTCTATCTCGCGGGCCGACGCCGGGGCCACCGCCGCACGGGCGCGGGCGCCCGGTTCGTCGTCGTCAAGCTCGCGCGCGGCCCAGTAGTGGACGCGCTTGCGCCGTCCGTCCGAGAGCTTGTAGCGGATGGTCTCCAACGGCTGGCCGAGCGCGATACGAGCACCGGTTTCCTCGGCGACCTCCCGCACCGCGCAGGTGCGCACCGACTCCCCCGGCTCCACCTTCCCCTTGGGGAACGACCAGTCGTCGTACCGGGGGCGGTGCACCAGGAGCACTTCGAGGCGGCCGCGGCGCTCCCTCCACACGAGCGCGCCGGCGGCGCGCACCACGTGCTTGGCACGCGATGATGATGACATGGGCCTGCACTCCTCAGGGGCGTTTCAGTGGCGGCCCTTGACGCGCGAGCGCGCCCGGGCCATGAGAGTGGTCTGGATGTCCTCCAGCTTCTCCCCATCGGGACCGTAGGCGTGCCGGACCCACGTGCCGTCGGGCTCGAGCCACCAGGAGGAGACGGCGTCGGAAGCGGCATGGGTCACCAGCCACTCCAGCTCATCGACCATCGCCGGGTCGGTGATGCGTACCAGCTCCTCCACGCGCCGATCCAGGTTGCGATGCATGAGGTCGGCCGACCCGATGAACAGCTCGGTGCTCCCGTCATTGCAGAAGGCGTAGACGCGCGAGTGCTCCAGGTAGCGCCCCAGGATGGAGCGCACCCGGATATTGTCACTGAGCCCGGGCACACCCGCGCGAATACCGCAGATGCCCCGCACGACGATGTCCACCTCCACCCCGGCACGGCTGGCGCGGTACAGGGCGTCGATGCAGGCCTCATCGATGATGGAGTTGACCTTGATGCGGATCCAGGCGGGCCCGCCCGCGCGCTTGTTCTCGATCTCCCGCTCGATGCGCTCGAGCAGGCCGTCGCGCACGGTGCGCGGAGCCACCAGCAGGCGCCGGAAGCGGGCGCGCGGAGCGTACCCGGAGAGCATGTTGAACAGCGTGGTCATGTCCTGGGCGACGTCGCGATCGCATGTCAGCAGCCCCAGGTCCTCGTATCCGCGCGCGGTCTTGGGGTGGTAGTTGCCGGTGCCCACATGGCAGTAGCGGCGCAGGCCGTCGCCCTCCTGCCGCACGACGAGCAGCAGCTTGCAGTGAGTCTTGAGCCCGACCATGCCGTAGACGACGTGCACGCCGGCGCGCTCGAGCTTGCGAGCCCAGGAGATGTTGTTCTCCTCGTCGAAGCGGGCCTTGATCTCCACGATCGCCACCACCTGCTTGCCCGCCTCGGCGGCCTCAATGAGGGCGTCCACGATCGGGGAGTCCCCGGATGTGCGGTAGAGGGTCTGCTTGATGGCCAGCACCTTGGGGTCGGCGGCCGCCTGAGAGATGAACTCCTGCACCGAGGTGGAGAAGGAGTCGTAGGGGTGATGCAGCAGGACGTCGTGATCGCGCATGGCGGCGAAGACGTTCGGGGCGGTGGAGGACTCGTGGGCGGCCAGGCCCGCGGCGGTGACCGGCACGAAGCGCGGATACTTCAGACTGGGGATGTCCAGATCGTGGAGCTGGTTGAGGCAGGTCAGGTCCAGGGGAGCCGGGAGCTCGAAGACGTCGTCGGGCCGCAGACCCAGGGCGCGCACCAGGTAGCGGCGGGCGAAGGAGGAGATCGTGTTCTCCACCTCCAGGCGCACGCAGTCGCCGAAGCGACGGCGCTCCAGCTCCTTCTCCATCGCCTTGAGAAGGTTCTCGGCGTCGTCCTCCTCCACCTCGAGATCCTCATTGCGGGTGACCCGGAAGAGGTGGTGCTCCAGGATGTCCATGCCCGGGAAGAGGTGGTCCAGGTGCTGGCCGATGACCACCTCCAGGGGGATGACGGCGGAGCCGGCGCCCTTGTCGGTGGTGCCCAGCTCACGGCCGGGAACGGTCACCAGGCGGGGCAGGGAGTCGGGGACCTTGACACGGGCGAAGTGCTCCTTGCCGCTGCGCGGATTGCGCAGGATGACGGCGAGGTTCAGGGACAGGCCCGAGATGTAGGGGAAGGGGTGGGAGGGGTCCACGGCCAGGGGCGTGAGCACCGGGTAGATGTGATGCCGGAAGTAGCGGGTCAGGCGCTCCTGCTGCTGAAGGTTGAGGTCGCCCCATCCCAGGATGTCCACGTTGTGCTCGGCCAGTCCGGGACGGATGTCCTCTTCGAAGAGGGCGGCCTGACGAGCCGTGAGCTCCTTGGCGCGGCGGGTCACCTCGGCCAGGACCTGGTTGGCGTCCAGGCCCGAGGCGCGCACCGGGGTGATGCCCGCCTTGATGCGCCGCATGAGCCCCGCCACGCGCACCATGTAGAACTCATCGAGGTTGGAGGAGAAGATCGCCAGGAACCAGGCCCGCTCCAGCAGCGGGAGGTCCCGATCCTCGGCCTGCTCCAGGACCCGCTCGTTGAAGTCCATCCAGGTCAGCTCGCGGTCGGTGTAGCGGCTCGTGAAGGACTCCAACGGAGGCAGATCGTCCTCGGAAGCGGCCGGGGAGGCGGGGGAATCCGCCCGACCGGCCTGGCCGGCCTGGCCGGCCCGTGCCTCCGACTCCGTCCCCTCGGCACGCTCGACACGCTCGTCCGGGTCCGTCTGCTCGGCCGCCCCCTCATCGGCCGACGCCGCTGCACCGGTGGTCGGCTGCTCCTGCGCAGTGCCCGCGGCCGTCTGGTCGACGGCGGCCTCCGCCTGCCCGGTGGAGGATCGATCGGGGTCGGCGACCTCGGCCTCCTGCCCAAAATCCTCATCGAAGTCCTCGTCCTCGTACAGAGGCCCGGCATCGTCGGCGAAATCGCGGGGGTCGGCGACCTCGATGACGTGGTCGTCCAGATCGGCGTCCTCGTCGTCCAGTTCGGCCAGCTCGGCCAGCTCGTCGACGGAGTCGTCGTGACCGTCCTCGTCGGCACGAGCGTCCGCAGCGGAAGAATCGGCCTCGTCGCCGGCATCGGCCTCATCGCCGGTATCAATCTCGGCGCCCCCATCCGAGGCGGCCTCAGTGGCTGAGGTAGCTGAGGCGGCTGAGCCTTCGGCGTCGTTGGCGTCAGCAGCGGCCTGCACGTCCTCAACCCCTGCCCGGCCGTCGGGCTCTCCGCCGGACTCGGCATCCGGGGCGGAGCTCTCTGCGCCGGACTCGGCGTCGGCGGCCGAGTCGCCGTCCTTGTCGCCGTCCTTGGACTGGAATCGCGCCCAGCCCCCGAGGAAGGCTGACAGCAGCGCACGGCTGGGTTGGGGGGTCTCGTCGGGGTCAGGCGTCGTCATGAGGGCATGGTCCCACGTCCCGGCCTCTGTGAGGAGTCTGTTGGCCGAGGAATCTGCCCCATTCCGCCCTTGCTCGGCTCTTCAGAGGGGAAATGCGCCGGGCATGGGCGTTGAGGCCATCAATCGAGTCGTCCGGAGGCGGCTCTGCGGGAGGCCTCGGCGAGCTCGGCGGCGGTGGCCAGGAGCGCCGAATCCCGACGGGTGACCCGATCGGCGAGCTCATCGGCGTCGTCGTCGATCCACACCGCATCCGAACCGACCGCGAGCGCCCGCAGGAAGGCAGCGGTCGTGCGAAGAATCGGCACCAGAGAGACGACGTCGCCCATCTCCCCGGCCAGCACCCGGTCCAGGGCGGCGCGCAGATCCTCGGGAGAGGGGACCGGCCGCGCCTCGGCGCGGGCGGCTTCGAATCGGGACAGGGCTCCACCGTCGGTGCTGTCGGTGCCGTCAGCATCGGCACTGAGGGCGCTCAGATCGATGACGGTCGCGTAGCGCCGGGCGACCAGCGCCGGATCGCGGCGAATCCACTCGCGCACGAGGAACAGGCGCCACAACGTGCCCGGCAGGGTGGTGGCCGGGGAGTCGGCCCACAACTCGGCCACGGTGTCGACGCCGTGGGAGGCGACGGCCGCCACGACGCCGGGACGAGTGATCCACTCCCCCGGGTCGTCAGGTGCGCCGGCATCACTGGAGACGTCGGGATCGCCGGAGTGCCCGCCAGCAGACGGTCGGCCGCCGATGAGCGCCTGAGCCGCCCGATGGGCGAGCTCGGAGGAGGAAGCGGTATCAGCGGCGCCCTCGATGCTCTCGGCAGTCTCGGGATCAAGACGGGCGGGGCGATGGAACTGGCGAGTCATACGGCCTCCTTACTCCACTCCTGACATGTGCCGAGCGCTGGGAGCGCTCACTCGCAGGCATCCGCGCTCCCGCCCCGACAAGGCAGGTATTTTCGCACGACACTGAACGCTCGGAGAAAACCTCGTCCTCCCATGTGCAACATCCCTGCGCAGTCGCTCGAAACCGAGCCGCATCCTGTCCAGAGCCCAAGGGCTGCAGGGCGGCACGGTCTCAGGGCGGCACGGTCTCAGGGCGGCAGTGCGGCCGCATCGACTGTGTGGAGGCGCAGGCATAGCGGTCCCGCAAACGATTCAAAGCCCATCGAGCGAGAATGAGTATCATTGCATTTTTATGCGCCGTTCAGAAAATCTATCGCCACGCCACTCCGGCGCGCTTCCGGGACGCACTCATCTCAGGGACATACGATTCGTTGCCGAATCGTAATTTTGCGCCATAGGATTGTATCGGTTCATTACGCCGAGGCTTTTGAAGGCCTTTGGAGGCCTTTGGAGGCCTTGCCAACCGTCATGAACCCTGCTTCCGGCGCCACGCGGTCCTTCACAATCCAAATGACGTCCTTGAGGAACTCTGGCTCATGACCACGGCACATGCCCACCCGACCGATCACCCGAGCAGGGCACCATGGTGATGACCACGCCCACTGAATCCGCAGAGCCCGCAAAGAAGGCTGCGCGCGCCTCCTCGCCCAGCGGATCGGACCGTCGCCCGGCCGACGCACCTGCCTCCCACGGCGAGCAGCGCATGACCGACGGCCTGGACGAACTCGACCGCTGGATGGCGGACCAGGTCGAGCAGGGCATCGCCGCATCCGGCGAGGGACTGCCGACAGCTCTGCGTCGACTAGCCGCTCGCATGGTCGAGGCGCAGGCGCCCGCACTGGCCACGCGCCTGACGGAGTTGGCCGACGAGTTGGCCGAACTGACCGAGACGGCCGCGGCCGACGACAAGCACCCCGACTGGGTGCAGACCGCCACCGATGAGCTCGGCACCATCCATCTGCTCGTGCGCGCGTGGAGGGAGCGCACGCACCTGCCGTCCGACCTGGCGACGGCCATGCGCCATCAACTGGGCATGAGCGTCCGGACCGAGGTCGTCCTCACCGAGCCGGAGGTCAAGGACCACTGGGTGGTCGTGGGCTCGCAGGACCGCAGCGAGGGGCGGGGCATGGCCCGGCACTCCTGGCTGTACGGCAGGAAGACGGACCGCTGGGCACGGGTCATCGCCTATGCGCGCGAGCGCGACGGGCTTCCACGGACCTATACCGCCGGCACCCAGGTCGAGGCCCGCCTGCACTTCTACCCGGGCGATTCCCTGCGCGCACTCTCACGGCAGGAGTACCCCTCGACGGGGGCGGTCACCGGCTGGACCCCCACCCCCGCGCCAATCACCGGCGCCCGCGAGGCCTGGCGCGACGCCCTGTCCGCCGATCCGTGGGCGGACGCCCGCCCGGCGATCGTGGCCGGACGGCTCGCCATTGATGAGGCCGGGCATCTCGCGCTGACCGACCGCTCCTCCATGCTGCCGCTGACGGGCGGAATCGAGCAGCACAGGCGACTGGCGCTGAGCATCGCCTCGGACGACGCCGTCGTGGCGGGATTGCTATCGCCCAAGGGGCTGCAGCCCCTGAGCCTGGTGACCGGGGGAACGGTGGTCCCACTGTGAACAGCTCCGACAGGATCAACAACACCGATCGCAGCACCGCCATCGCACACTCCACCACCCTGACCACGCGCGGCCGCCCCCTGACCCCTGCGGCTCTGCCGGGGCCGGTGGCGGGGGCGCTCAGCGGGGCATCAGGCCCCGAGCTCGCCCTTGAGGCGGCCGCGGCCTGCGCCGTCGCGCGGCGCAGCATCATCCCCTCCGCGCCCGTGACCGCCCTGGAGCTGCCGCCCGCGCCCACTGGTCCGGTCATTTCCGACGATCTGGCCGACCTACTGGCGCGGATGCTGGACCTGCATGGGCAGACGGAGCTGGTCGTCCGGACGCTGCGCCTCATACGGAGTCGGGGACTGCGCCTGCCGCCCAGGCTCCTGGATCGAGCCGCGCCCCGAGTCACCGACAGGGATCACGAGGTGATCATCGACCTCATGGATCCGCGGTCGCGCGCCATCTTCGCCATGGACGAGCGCTGGGCCGAACGGCTTCGCAGAATCGACACGTGGACCGCTCCCCCCGATCCGGCGGTCTGGGAGGCCGGCGGAGGCCGGGAGCGCGCGGCCTATATGACGTCGGTACGAGCGACGGACCCGGCCGCCGGACGCGCACTCCTGGCCGATGGCGCATGGCTCACGCGGAAGGCGCCCGAGCGCGCACAGATCCTCGCCGCCCTGGCGACGGGTCTGAGTCCGCAGGATGAGCCCCTGATCACGCCTCGGTTGAAGGATCGGGCCCGGGACGTGCGCCGCGCCGCCGCCGATCTGCTGCTCCGCCTCCCCGCCTCCGACCTCGTCAAGCGGGCCGAGGAGCTCGCCAGAAGGCACGTCGTGGTCACCAGGCGCCTCATCCGGGCGCCACGGGTAGACCTGATCCCCGTGGAGCTGACCGACGAGCTCGAGCGCGACCAGTACCCGGCCGACCCTCGTCTGACATCGGCCTCACTCTGGCGGGCGCGGGAGATGGTCGCCAGGGTCCCTCCGCAGCACTGGCCCGATCTCATCGGGATGACGGCCGCGGACCTGCTGACGGCGGAGGTGCGCAGCGAGGGCGAGGAAGTCGACCTATCCGCGGAACTGGTCAGAGCCGCGGTCCGCTGGAGGGACACCGCGCTGGCCGCCGCCATAGCCGCGAAGGCCGACCCGAGAACCGCCGCGACGGTCTTCAATCTGCTGGATCCCCCGCAGCGCGACGCGCTCATTGAGCGGACCGTTGCCCTTAAACGCGCCATCCACTGGAGCGAGGCCCGCGATACGTGGCCGCTCACCCTCTCGCCCAGGCACTCTGTCGCCCTGGCCCGCTACCTGGTCAGGGCGAGCGCCCCGAAAGGGCCGATGCCCTCGGCAGCGGCACTGGGCACCGCATCCGAACTGCTGCCGGGCCGCTGCGCGCCGGAGGCGGTCGACGATGCACTGAGAATACTGCGGGGAGCGCCACCCGAATCGTTCGAGATCAAGGAGATGCGCACCACCATCACCGCGCTCGAGCTGCGTCGCGAACTGCTCGACCTGACCGGCCGGGAGGCGCCGTGAGTGCTCGTAAGTGCTGTCCACCGCGGAGGTTTAGAAGCGCCGTCCGCGCTGTCAGCTGCTGTGAGCAGAGAAGAATTCCGCATGATTCCGCCGTCGTTTAGTCCGACCCTTCCCTGACTCGAGGTCCTAAGCCTCCGAACTGGACAGACTGCGGGGCAGCCGGCCGAATCCACCGAGGGCCACTACGGCAATCGCGCCCGCAAGCACGGCGCAGGCGGCGGGATACCCGAGGGCGGAGGTGAGCGCGCCCGCCGTCACGGGCCCGAGAGTCAGGCCAGCGGCGTAGGCGAGGTTGTAGAGGCTGTAGGCGCCGCCGAGGGCGGGCGGCATCGTGCGCGCACCCTGCACCCCTATGAGCGTGCTGGCCGGGGCGACCAGGAAGGCGATGGCCGCACCGAGGCAGGTGATGCCCGCAATGACGACGGGCAGACGCGAGCCGGCGCCCAGAAGCAGCAGGCCCGCGATCGCGAGCGCCGCACCGATCAGTGCGAGCACCCTCGGGGACACCCGATTGAGAATCGCACCGACCATCGGATTGAGCACCGCCCCGATGATGACCAGCAGGGCGAACAGCAGTCCGATGCCCGCGGTGTCCAGGCCGAGGCCGACGGCGAGACGGACCGGCAGGATCGGCTCGATCGCGCTCGTGACCGCCGAGCCGACGGCGATGAGGATGACAACGGGCCACGATCCTCCGACGCGGAGCACATCGAGAGGGGTCGCCGGGTCGTCGGCCGACGGCGGAGTGGGCCTGACGAAGACGACGCGGAGGACGCCGTCGAGGACGAGGACCGCCGCGGCCAGGGCGAAGGGCGCCGCATGTCCGTGGTCGCGGGCGAGCCACCCGGCCAGGGGCGGACCGGCGAGCGTCCCGATGGACACCATGCTCATGGCCAGTCCGAGATAGGTTCCGCGCCGTTCCAGGGGGATCGAGGCGGCGATCAGGGCGAGGCTCGCCACCCAGCCGAGACCCGCAGCGGCACCCTGCAGCAGTCGTGAGATCAGCAGGAGCCAGTAGGGGCCGCCGACGGCGAACAGCAGGCAGGCCGCGGCCAGGCCCAGGAGGGCGGCGAGCAGCGGGCCGCGAGGTCCCTTGCGGTCCACGAGCCGCCCGGCCAGGGGCGTGACTGCGATCATCATGGCGGCGTAGGCCGCGAACAGCAGGCCGGTGGCGGATGAGCCCGCGCGCTCGACCGCCGGCATGAGCGGCAGGAGCGGGATGAGGATTCCGTAGATAAGCATGTCGGTGAACAGGGCGATGCAGGAGACGGCGACCGCCATGCGCGGATTCGTCCGGGGCGGTGTCGGGGCGGAGGTATTCATGTGTGGTCCTTGAGATGTGGTGGGGGCGCGGCCCTCGAGACCCGCGGGAGATCTTGGTGCCCGCGGGGCCGGGCGCGGTCCCGGATCAGTGGGAGCGCATGAGCCCGTTGACGACGGACTCGGCGACCCGCCGCCCCTCCTTGATCCCGGGGAGGTCCGCGGGCGAGATGGCGGCGGTGAGGGCGGCGCCGTGGATGAAGGTCATGATGGTGAAACGACTGGCGTGACGCGGGGCGCGCAGAACGTCCTCGCACTCGCCCAGGGCGCGGTCGATGCGCTCGCTCCAGGGACGCATGCTGTCGCGCTTGGCGCTCAGGCCCGGTTGCAGCGGCAGCGCCCGGGGTGCGACCAGGGTCGAGACGACGGCGAGGTCGCGGAACGGGCGCTCCTCCTGCAGGCGTCGCAGATAGTCTGCGAGGAAGGCTGCCAGGCGCTCGGCAGCCGGGCGCTCGGCATCGAGCGCGGCGAGCAGATCGCGCGCCTGAAGCTCCCACTGCTCGGCGAGCACGGCGGTCAGTAAGTCGGGCTTGCCGGAGAAGTGGTGGTAGACGGCCCCGCGCGTGACCCCCGCATCGCGGGCGACGTCGACGAGCGAGCACCCCTCCCACCCGTCGCGCGCGAAGCGGTGCAGGGCGGCACGGGTGATGGCTTCCCGAGTCAATGCGGCATCGGCGGCAGTTCGTCTCACGAGATACAAACAAACATGTATGTATAGTTCCGTCAAGGCTGGAGTCTCGCGGTGTCTCGGGGTGTCTCGGGGTGTCGAGTGTCCGGGTTTGCGAGTTCGCGGTTGCGAGGCCGTGGGCGCCCCGCCCGCGGCCGTCCGGGCCCGCCGGCCCTCGCCGCCCGTCGCGCGCCAAGCCGAAGCCGTCCGCCGCACCTGGGATTCCAGCAGTGCGGCCGCCCCTCACGATGCGGGGCCGAGCCGCCCAGTCAGCAGGAGCCGAGCACCCGCAACGAGCGGTGGCGGCGACATGATGCCGACGACGACGGCAATGGCCGCTATGCTGGGGCGCGTCGCCCGGCACGGATCGCCCCGCGCCCGCGACGCCCCCTTAGCTCAGTTGGTCAGAGCTGCGGACTTTTAATCCGAAGGTCGTGGGTTCGAGCCCCACAGGGGGTACCGCGGAAATCTCAATGTCAGTGGCTGGAATGGGACGTGGAGCCCTCGTTGAAGCCGGCGACGGCGGCCGACTACCGCACCTCGGTGGACCGGCACATCATCCCGGCGATCGGACGCCGCCGACACACTGACTCTCAGCGGGGATTTCTCCTCCCGACAGTGGCCAATCACAGTGTCCCGGTCTGGAGGCCAGAGAGATGTGGGCGAATCGGATGTTCCCCTCGAGTAGGGCCGACACCTAGGATAATGTCATCATGAGCACGCGTAAGGAGGTCACTAATGACGACGATGTCAGCAGCGGTGATGTCGGGGGCGCGGCGGGGGGCGCGTCTGGCGGTGAAACCGACGGCGGCCAACTACAGGCGCCTACGCACGACCTCCCAGAAGGACGTGACGACGGTGGCATGGTCGTCGGTCGGCAGGACCATTCGTCAGGCGATGAGCCAGGAGAGCCCCTCACAGAGCACCAGATCATCCAAATAGCGCAGCGGTATCAAGGGCCGCTTCCTCATCCGCAGGAATTTGCCGGCTTCGAGGAGGTGTTGCCCGGCGCAGCGGACCGGATCTTGAGCATGGCCGAGAAACGGCAGCAGGCCGAGATTGACCAGCAATTGATGACATCGCGCGCTGAGGCCCGCGCCTTCGTGGGCGCTGCCTGGGCAGTGTCTTTCTTCCCGTGGGCTCTCACCCTACTGACAGCGGGACTGCTGGCCGTTGGACAGACCATGCCCGCCGCGGCAGCCGGGATCGCGGCAGCCCTCAGTGCGGGTCCGCAGATCATCGCGGCGACACGCCCCAAGCGCACCGAGGAGTGACTCGTCCTAATATGACCTCGCCCGGTCTAAGATCCGGCATAAAAAGGCAACCTGCGTAGAAACAGGGGCTCGCACCGTGTGGTGCGAGCCCCACATATTTCGCTTATGCGCTCGCGGCTGGCCTAGGCACCATGCTTGTGGTGGATTCTGCTGTGGCGGATTGGTCTTCTTCTTTGGCGGCTTGGAGGCTCTGGTAGTACTGGTCGGCGGCAGGTTCCTCGGTGAACTCCAGCAGGTTGCCGGCGATCTTGGTGAGGGCGTCGCGGACTTCGGTGGGGGTGGCGTAGAAGAACTCTCTGCGGGTGTTGATGCGGTTGACTCGTTTGTCCGCGAAGTGATGGTGAAGGCTGGTCTCGACGCCGACGGCGTCTTCAGAGAAGAACAGGGCGTGGACGTCGAAGTTGAATGGGACGGAGGCGTCGCTGAGTTCTTTGACCCTCTCCATGGGTTCGAGTCGGCGAGTCATACCGATCTTGACCATGTGCTCACCAAAGGAACCGATATTGGAGATGACGTAGACATAGCCGGCACGGACGTTGGCGACGCGGTAGTCAACGGTCTCGATCTCCGCATCGACCTCCTCCATGCGGGCCCGCATCTCTGCGGCCTCCTCGGTACGCCCCTGCGCCTCCAGCTCGGCGAGGACGTTGCGATAGTGGTCTCGTTGCTTGGCGAGACGGTCTCGCTCGGCTTGCAGCTCCTTCCGAGCCTGACGCTCCTCGCGCAGTCGAGCCCGTTCCTCGCGCTCGGCTTCCTTCTCCGCCTTCTTCGCGTTCTGGTGCTCCAGGGCCAGTCGGAGCTCTTTGAGGCGCAGACTGTGGTAGCTGTAGCTAATGCTCAGATCGATCATGGCCCCGAGTCTCTGTGCCTGGTCGCGGGCGCGTTCCAGTCGCTTCCTGGCGGCCTCGCCGTTGCCAGCTTTGACGGTGAGGACGCAGTTCTCGGCTTCGGCGTTGTAGGCCCGCAGCATCATCTTGGACATGTCGGCTACGAACTTACGGCCTTTGGCGGCTGAGTTGTTGAAGGTAAAGGTGGTGCTGGCCTGGACTGCCGTCTTGTCACGCACCATCTTCTTGATCTTGGCTCTGGTGTCGTCGAGCTTTTGCTTGAGCCTTATGGAGGACTCTGCCGGGTGGGGGTAGCTGCTCAGTCCGGCGTCAGCGAAGATATGGGCGTCAGCTAGGTACACGTTGAGATCTGCGAGCCTCTTCTCGCGGGACCTGATCTCTTGGTCAGCTTTCTTTACTTGTGCGTCACGCTGACGGAGGGCGGTGTCCAGCGCCTGGAGTCTCTGCTCGCCGTTGATTCGCCGACTCTCCTGTTCTGCGTGGATGCTGTCGTAGCGCGCCTGCTCCTGGGCTACGGCGTCGCGCATCCGCAGGACGTCGCCTCCGCCGGCCTGCGCCAGGATCTGCCGTAGTGTGGCGATTTCCTGCTGGGACGCGGCATACGCCTGGTTTCCTGATGCGATCTGCTGCTCGAGTTGCGCGATCTTCTTCGATCCGAACAAGGGCGTGCTCCTATAGGGATGTGTGAGTGGGATGAGCACATAGTAGTTGTCTCACTCACATCTATACGACGCCGGTCACATAACGGGTTCGTAAAGCCTCCTGAATGCCTCGATCACCCACGCGGAACATCGCGCTCTACGGCGAGAACGCCAGCACTGGGGCCGACTATCCCCTCGGCAGCCGCGTACTCGCCGATGGTCACGGGGCGACGGACGACGGTCCGGTTGATGCGGGCTTCTATGGCGGCCGGCTGTGGACCGTCGTCGTCGCGGACTGCGTGCTCTGTCTCGTGCATGAGGGTCGGCACTGCGGCCCCCAGGCGCAGCATGATCATGCAGGTCTGGTGGTGGTAGACGCCTCCCATGTCACAAAGGAGGCGGACTGCAACGACAGACAGCCGGCGGGCACGACAGTCAGCCAGTAGGGAGTCGAGCGCGGGACGCACGTCCTATGAGGCTGCCGGGCAGCCCCGACACAGCCCGGCCACCTAGTCGTCCCAGGGTTCTCCTGGAACTCCTCGCCAGCGTCGAGGTCAATGCCGTAGGTGGCGCCAGCTTCGACGACGTCGGGGTCTACGTCGATCACCCGAGTAGCGACCTCCCACGCACCCAAATCCGACACCCCAGCAGACGCCTCTTCCTCAACCCGCAACGATAAGCGTTGCATTGACAGTGCCCCAAATTAGGTGCAACAAGCACCTCCTGAAGATACCCCCGCTTAGGTATCTAGATGAGGCTGTATACCGAGGTCCGCAGCGAGATTGCCAAGGCCCAAGCCCAAATCTCCGACCTCGTAGAGGCAACTGGAATCAGCCGAAATCTCTTTCACGCAAGACCAACGGGAAGTCTGCGTTTCCCGTTGTCGAATTCGTTGCAGTAGCTGCAGCACTTGATGTCGAACCAGCGGTAATTCAGGATACACGCCCTCTCCTCCGCGCTGGTCCCTCGCGCTGAGGCATCCCGTGCCGAGGCCATCTCCGCGCTCGCGGACGCTGAGGGGATGACGTGATGCCCCGGTCTCGGATGATTCAGGGCCCGGACCTGAATCAGTGGCAAGACATTAAGGATGCGTCTCTGCTGGAGTTCGCGGCTCAGCCGGCAAAGGCCGAGCCTCCCCTGGAGGAGATTGAGAGAGCCCAAGCACTGCGAGCAGCACTTCTCGCGGTGATTCTGCAGGCCTTGGCGTCAGCAGAAGCGTCGGGGCATCTACCACTCGCTCTTGAGGAGGTCGGCGATGGTCTGGACATCGTCGTCTGGGTCGGTGATCCGGATCTGCAGGATGGACATGATGACTCCTCCTCGGTGGGTGGTGACGGCGCCGTGGGTGGGGAAGACCTGGCGTCGTCGGGCAGTGGCGCTCCGGAGCCTACCGAGGAGGCCCCCACCAGCAGCCGTGAGGCAGTGGTATACGAGCCCCTACCCGTCCTGCGTTTATCGCGGGAGGCGGCAGGGCGAGTGAGGTGTTCTGTTTCCTGGTGGACAACGCATGCCATGTGGAGCCGGGGTGGGCGTGGCGAGGGCCGCTATCGCGTGCGGACCGCGCCGGGGAGGCGCTCATGCGAGTACGCATCGCCCTGTTAGCCCTTCCGGTTGGCGTAAAAAAGACGCGCACGACAGGATAGTGGCGTCGGCGGCCCGGTCGCGTGCACTGGCTGCCGTGGATGAGGTCACCGTTGACCTGGGCCTGGAACCGTCCGGAACATCAGCCCTGGTTGACAAGGTTCTGTGCAGCTGTGATGAGCAGCGGGGTTCCTTTGACGGCGCCGTTGACAATGAGGCCGGCAACAGTCGGGTAGATGACGCCGTCCCGGAACTTCTCCCAGCGGGACTTGGTTTCAGGATCTCTGGTCTCTTTGGCGGCTGTCTTCGCCGCGCCGATCAGGTCCTCGGCCGCTTCTGCGAGGTCGGCCAGGTCGTACCTGTCGGGGTTCGCCAGACAAGCGCGCATGTGGGCCACGACCTGATGAAGGTGGGCTCGAAGCTCCGCGCTCAGCGTTGTGTCGGCGTCAAGAAGATCCGTGATCTCGCTGACAAGAGCTGTGAGATGCTGATGGGACTGGTGTCCCGGCTCCGGGGTTACAAGGTCAAGATGGTTGGCCAGCGCGTCAAGGGAGTCCAGGGCCGCGATGGGGCAGATGTCCTCCGGCGTGTAGGAGATGCCGGTCTGCCAGGTCTTGTCGATCGAGAGGACGATCCTGCACCAGATGGGGTAGTTGCGGCGGTAAGGATCGACCCTGAATCCGCCGCCATGGTCGAGGCCGTCGATGATCCGGTTGAGGCGCATCAAGAGCTGGGCAGCGTCGAGGATACTGGCGATCATCTCGTCCTCGGTCGCGGTGTTCCCACTGGGAGTGGCGCAGAAGTGAGTGTGAAGGTTGGCGGAGTCTGTGCCACGCCAGGCAGTGAGGCGTTCGGATAGGAGGGCGGCGGGATTCATGCCCCGGATTCTATCGAGGAGGCTCACCTGGCCGCTCTGGCGGACCAGATCGTTAACCAGCACAAGCTGTGGGGGTCGAGGTTCTGATGAGCGGCGGGCAGCAGTCGGTGGCGGTGCCGTGGGCGTCGCCCACGGACCGGCTGGGGCGCATCGAGGGCATGTTGATGGATGGCGTGGTCGAGCCGGTGCGGTCTTTGAGCGTGGATGAGGTCATCAGGTTGACGGGGGCGCCGAGGAAGGCGGTCTTGGCGGCGATCCGTTCGGGGGATCTGCCGTCGATCCCGGTTGGGGAGCGCACGAGGCTCGTGCGGCCGGCGGACCTGGGCCTCACCGCCTCGAGCGGCCTGCGCAGCCGATGAACCACAGCGCGGGACCGCCGCCGGAGACGGCATCCCTGAATCCCTGACGCACTCCCCCGCACCCGCCCGAGCTCACTTGCGCTTCACGGCGATGAAGATGTTGATCAGGATCATGGCGGCGATGACGGAGAAGATCCAGCGGATCCAGTCGATGCCGGCAGTGGAGGCCACACCGAACAGCCCCGCGAGCCAGGCGCCGATGGCCGCACCGCCCGCCCCCAGGACGACGGTCCACAGAGCCGAGATCTGCTGGTTCCCCTTGAGGAAGAGACGAGCGAGGGCGCCGACGATGCCGCCGACAATGATCATGGCGATGACTTGAGCGATCATGGGTGCTCTCCTTGAGACGCAGTGGCGAGGCGCTCCGCACGACAGCGCCGCACGCTAAGCGCCGGCGATCAATGATCGCGCCCCCATAGGATATCAGGCGGCCTCAGGGACAAAGAGCGGCCAGCCGATCAACCCTCTGCTGCACCTGGCGCGCCGTCGCCGTCGGGATTGAAGACCTCGTCAACACGCAGCTCGAACACTGCGGCGATCGCGAACGCCAGACGCAGCGACGGATCGTACTTGCCGTTCTCGATGGCGATGATCGTCTGCCGCGACACCCCCAGGGCCTCACCGAGCTCCGCCTGGGTCCAGCGCCTGTCCCGGCGCAGGCTCCGCACACGATTCCACATCAGAGGCCGCCCTAGAGATCAGAGATTCAGAAGTATCGGCGTCGGGCCAAGAACGCTCCGAGCAACCAACCGACCATGAGGATCCCGTAGGCCCACATGAAGGACAGGTCGGCCAGGCCGAAGGCCTGGAAGAGCCCGATCACCAGAATGATCGGGGTGCCGACGGCGAAACCGATGGCGAGGGATTCCACCATGAGGCTGCGGGCGAGCTCATCCGTCTCCCGCCAGTGCAGCATGATCGCACGCACGATCAGCACAACCGCGGGGAGAACGACGAGGGCACTGAGCGCCCGCCACGGCGGCGCCATCGCACGTCCGATGAGGAGGGCGGCCACAAGCAGCACGCAGTAGGACGCCATCCCCACTGAGAAGCGGACGAGGTAGCGGCGAGTTGCCGGTTCCATGTGCGACACCCCCTTCATCCGTCTCACTGTAGCGACCAGAGCAGCACCGGCAGCCCCAGTCCAAGCAGATCGAGCAGCCAGTGCCCGATGGCCAGCGGTATGACCCGCTTGCGCCACATGAGCAGGCCGGCGAACACGAGCCCGGCCAGGAAGGTCCGCACCACACTGGCGAGCATGGCCTGAGCTCCCGGCAGGGCGAAGCCGATGTGCTGGAGACCGAAGACGGCTGAGGCCGCGAGCACGGCCCCGATCAGGCCGATGCGCCCCTGCAGTCTGGGCTGGAGGTAGCCGCGGTAGAGCGTCTCCTCGGCCAGGCCGATGGTCACCGGCATGATCGTGACGCTGAGCAGTCCGAGCCACAGGGGCACCGAAGGGTACGACGACGCGGGCGGCGCACCCTGATATGCGATGAGATTGCCGATGAAGGACGCGGGCATCCACGCGACCAGGACGATGAGACCGCACAGCAGGCCCCAGCCGACGTCGGCGCCCCGGAACCGCAGCAGGTCCGCCAGTCCGCGCCCCTCGGCACGCAGGAGGCGATGGACCAGCGCGAGCGTGACGACGTCGACACCGATGATGACGACGTTCATCCACAGCAGCGAATGCCCCATCGCCACGAGCACGGCGCCGATGGCGATGATGAGCCCGGGCCGGGCCCCCACAGCCAGGACCAGGCGGGACCACGGGGTGCCGATGACGGGAGCTGCTGCGTCGGCGGCATCAGCAGCATCGGCAGCTTCAGCGGCGTCAAGGGCGATATCAGCGGAATCCGAAGAGTTGTCCATGCGCGAAAATGTATAGCTTCCTTAACCTCGATGTCGAGGAAGCTTCACATTTCAAGACGAATCCGGGAAAGCTCACGGCAAGCTCAAGGGTGTCCGGATGCCGGCACTCAGCACTCTTCCCTACGCTGGTTAAGCGTGAGTACTACGACGCCGCGATCAACCGCTCGACAGCCCCGCTTCCTCGTCGTCGCCGGGCACCCCGACCCGCAGAGCTACTCCCACGCACTGGCCCACGCCTACGCCAACGCCGCGCAGCAGGCCGGCGCCGCCATCACCTTCGTGGACCTGGCAGCCACCGACTTCGACCCGGTGCTGCGCATGGGCTACCGGGACCGCATGCCGGAGAGCCCCTTCATCGCCAGCTCGCAGAACGCACTCGTCACCTGCGACCACATGGTTCTCGCCTTCCCCACGTGGTGGTCGGCCGAGCCATCCCTCCTCAAGGGATGGTTCGACCGGGTCCTGACCCCCGGCATCGCCTACAGATACCGGGCCGGCAAGCTGATGCCCGAACGATTGCTCGACGGCCGCACGGGCACCATCATTACGACCTCCCACGCCCCGGGCCTGTGGACCCGCCTGATGCCATGGGGGTCGGTGTTCCGCGTGGGGCGCGCCGTCCTGGGCTACTGCGGCGTGCGGGTCACCCAGCGCCTCGTCCTGGGCTCAATGGAGGGCGAGAACGACACCCCGCAGCGGCGTCAGGACTTCCTCAAGCAGACCGCCGACGCGGCGATGCGGCAGGTCGAGGACATCAAGCGCTCCCGCTGATCGAGGTGCCCGCCCCCATCTCGGGACACGGCGGGCCCGCCCCTACGCCGCCCGGCCCGGGGCAGTCCGGTGCCGGCCCGGCGATCCCGAGCCGTCAACCGCGACCGCCCCGACCAAGCCGCTCTACGCGGCCCGCCCCCGGGCGGAGCGCCCGCGCCCGCCGCCACGAGGGCTCCCAGCGCGGGACGGGCCACGCCCGGCCCGGGCCGCACCCCGCCCCGCGGCCGACTTGCCGGCGCGCTCCCCCGCATCGCGCCCGACCGGGCTACCGCCCTTGACAGCTACGCCCTCGGGCATGTCCTCCGCGGCGACCGGGGGCGCAACCTGGCCGACCAGCGCGGTCACGGCCTCGTCGGTGGGCCGGATGCGCTCGATATCCGCACGAATCCGGGCCTTCCCCAGCAGCGCCCGGACATCGTCCCTCTGCTCGGGCAGGACGAGGGTGACGACGGCCCCGGCAGCCCCGGCGCGGGCGGTGCGGCCCGAACGGTGCAGGTAGGCCTTGTGCTCGGCGGGCGGGTCGACGTGGACCACGAGCTCCACTCCGGAGATGTCAATACCTCGGGCGGCGATGTCGGTGGCGACCATGACATGCGCCTGCCCGGAGGAGAAGGCGCGCATGGCGCGTTCGCGGGCGTTCTGGCTCATATTGCCCTGAAGCTCGACGGCGGGGATGCCGTCCCGGGTGAGCCTGCGCGCCAGGCGCCGAGCCAGGTGCTTGGTGCGGGTGAACAGAATCCGCTGCCCCGTGCCGGAGGCGAGCCGGCGCACGACGTCGTCCTTGGCGGCCTTGTCCGCCACCATCCACACACGGTGCTCCATGGCGGCCACCGGCGAGGTCGAGGGATCAATGGCGTGGTGGAGCGGGTCGTGGAGGAACTCCTTGACGAGCCTGTCGACGCCGTTGTCCAGGGTGGCGGAGAACAGCAGGCGCTGGCCGCGCTTCGGGGTGGCGCGCATGATTCGGCGCACTCCGGGCAGGAAGCCGAGATCCGCCATGTGATCGGCCTCGTCCAGGACCGTGATGGACACGTCGTCGAGACTCACGACGCCCTGCCCCATGAGGTCGAGGAGGCGCCCCGGGCAGGCGACGACGATATCGACGCCCTTGGCGAGCGCCTTCTCCTGCGGTTTCTGGGAGACACCGCCGAAGATCGTGGTCGCGCTCAGCTCGAGGGCGTCGGCCAGGGGCTTGATGGTCTCGGTGATCTGGAGGGCGAGTTCGCGGGTGGGCGCCAGGACCAGGCCGATGGGATGGCCGGGGCGGGCCATGTCTTCTTCAGCGAGGCGCTGGACGAGCGGCAGGGCGAAGGCGAGGGTCTTACCGGATCCGGTGCGACCGCGCCCGAGCACATCGCGTCCGGCGAGGGTGTCGGGCAGCGTGGCGGTCTGAATGGGGAATGGTTCGGTGAAGCCGCGGGCGCCGAGGTCGGCCACGAGATCGGCGTCGACGCCGAGGGAGGCGAAGGTCTCGGGAGCGGCAGCCGGCACAGTCGGGGCGGGAGCGGCGGCCGGGTCGGCAGGCGCGTCAGGGGCGGCGGGGGCTTCAGGGGCGCGAGAAGCGGTAGAAGCGCTATGGCCAGCATCGGTGTGTCCGCGCCCGCCGGCGCGGCGATCCGACGCGCGAGTCGGAGTCGTCCTCCGGTGAGAGGCGGCACGGCCGCGACCGGCCCCACCCGCCTTGGAACGGGAGGTGGAGCCGGAGTGAGCGGAGTGAGTGGAGTGACCGGAGCGTGAGGCAGTGCGTGTGGTGGGCACAGTGGGCACAGAAGTCCTGTCGTTCGAGACCGGGCGCACGTCGGACGCGAATCGGCCGGAGCGCGCGTCGGTGCGTTGAGGTGCCGGCATTCAGGGCTCGACGGCGCGATGACGTCATCGGACGTGCGCGCCGGAGCCGAGGCACCAGCCGGGCCGCGGCGGATCGCCGGGCCAGGCCCCCATCCTTCCACGCCCCACCGGGCAACGCCACGATACGAGCCTCACATCCCGCTCGCGCCCGCCGGCAACGCCCCGCAACCGGCCATACGGCCTGCGCACCCTCATGGATCTCAAAGTTCTCCTGCATCGCCGCGCCCGCGATCATCAATCCGGTCGGATCCGCACATGGGAGAAAGTGCCCTTTGCGGAGCGATTGCCGTTCTTCATTGATATTCCAATGATATTCCGCCGATCTTCAACGTCCGTCAAAATGAGCTGACGCGCCCCCAAGTGCACAGCGGGTGGCGGAGCACATGGGAGCGCGTCATCCACTGCGGGAATTGCGGCGATTTCGCGTGATTCCGCGTGATTCCGCGGTTCCGTACGGGGCGGCCCACAGGCGAATGTGCAGCTCGTCCCGGAGCGATGCCTCCTAATCTGAATATCCGAATATCGAATATCCGATTCCGGCCTCAGTCGAGCCGATCTCGTGCATCCCGGGACCTCTGCGGGAGGATTCCCGGACCATCAGAGGTTTCAGAGATTGTTGACCCACGCCTCACGCTTCTGGCTCGAGGAGAAGAGCGGCTCGTAGAGGACCACGAACTGACCGCCGCCGGCGAGATCGGTATCGAAGCAGACATCACCGCTCGTACTACCGCCGTCAATGAGCGCGCCCGGCTGGATAATGTTATGGGAGCCGGCAAATCCGGCATTGACGATAGTGCCCGACGGGGACAGCAACTTGAACTCCATGATATTGAAGTCGAGTTCTTTTCCAGAATTATTCTGAATGGTGACGCCAGTACAGGCAGTAGGACCAAGCACATCATTTCCCGACGCCAGCGCGGAGGAGGTGATAGTGACCCCCTTCGCGGTGATGGACTCACCGGCGTTGACGGCGACATCGCCTTTTTGAATTCCGTTGTACGTGGTGGTCGATGTCGGATCGCCCGAGCCGGCGGAGCCCCCCCGAGCCAGCCGAGTCAATCGTGGGCGCAGGCGCAGCCTGCTGCGCTGGATCCTGATTCTCCTGAGTCGCAGCGCCTCCGCCACTACCCGGCGTCGCGGAGGCCCTGGCGGCCGCCCTCTTGTTGCCACCGCCCGCCGCCGAACCAACGACGACAAGGGCCAGGAATACCGCAAGAGCGATGAACCACCATCTTTGCCATAGAGGTTTCTTCGGCCGGAGAGGCGGACCATAAGCCATTTGCGGCCACTGACCCCCAGGCGGACCATAAACCATTTGCGGTCGCTGACCCCCAGGCGGACCATAAGCCATTTGCGGCCGCTGACCCCCAGGCGGACCATAAGCCATTTGCGGTCGCTGACCCCCAGGCGGACCATAAGCCATTTGCGGTCGCTGACCCCCATGGGGATACACGGGCTGGGACACGGCAAGCTCCTTTGCCACATAGAAGGGAGAGATGTTTTTTACATTACCCCCCCCCGCATTAGCACAAGTCCTATTTATTGCAAAATGCAGTCATTATGGCCCTTATTTGTTGCACACCCGCAGCCCCGACCTCGGCCTCACCGACTCCGACCGGCACCCGGGAGGCGGGCCGTGCGGCGTCGAGATCGACATTTTGGGATGAGACCGACGGTGGCACCGTCGGTCTCATCCCAAAATGTCGATCTCGGCAGGGTGAGGAGCTAGAGGACCCCGAGGACGAGGGCGATGACGCCGATGACCGCCATGGCCGTCACCGACAGCAGCGTCTCCATGAGCGACCAGGTCTTGAAGGTCTGCCCCACCGTCATCCCGAAGTACTCCTTGACCAGCCAGAAGCCGGCGTCGTTGACGTGGGAGAGGAACACCGAGCCCGCGCCGATGGCCAGCACCAGGAGGGCCACCTCGATCGAGGGCATGTCCGCGGCCACCTGCCCCATGATCCCCGCGGCGGTGATGGTGGCGACAGTCGCCGAGCCGGTGGCCAGCCGCACCGCGACGGCGACGAGCCAGCCGGCCAGAAGCGCCGGGACCGCCGCCTGCTGGATCCAGGCGGCGATGATGTCGGCGATGCCGGAGTCGACCAGGGTCTGCTTGAAGCCTCCCCCGGCACCCACAATGAGCAGAATCCCGGCGATCGGCCCGAGGGAGGCGCCCACCCGGCCGGATACGTCGTCGGCGCCCAGCCCCAGGCGCGTGCCGAACAGATACATCGCGGCCAGGACCGTGATCAGCAGTGCGACCAACGGCTGGCCGATGAACAGCGCCGCCTGCATGACGAGGCCGATGGCCCCCTCGGGCACGAGGGTCTCGACAAGGGTGCGCAGCAGCATGAGCACCACGGGCAGCAGGACGACGGCGATCGAGGCGGCGAAGGAGGGGCGCGGCCCCTCATGGGCCTCGTCCGAGCCGCCGAGGAGGTCGGGCGCCTCGATCGGCACCCACCTGGCCATGATGCGAGCGGCGATCGGACCGGAGATGACGACGGTGGGCACGGCCACCAGCAGCCCCAGGCCGAGCGTCATCCCGAGGTTCGCGTTCACGGCCTCGATGGCGATGAGCGGACCGGGGTGCGGGGGCACGAGCCCGTGGAGGGCGGACAGGCCGGCGAGCGCCGGCACGCCGACGAGGATGAGGGGCTGGTGGGCGCGGCGCGCGACGATCATGACCACGGGGATGAGCAGGACGATGCCGACCTCGAAGAACAGAGGGATTCCCACGACGAAGGCGATGAGCGCCATGGCCCAGGGCAGGCGGGAGCCGGGCATGCGCGCCAGGATGGTATCGACGATCTGGTCGGCCCCGCCGGAGTCGATGAGCAGTCTGCCAATGATCGCCCCGAAGGCGATGAGCGTGCCCACGCTGCCGATCGTCGATCCCAGGCCGGTGGTGAAGGCCGTGAAGGTGTCGGCCAGCGGGATGCCGGCGACGACGGCGAGTACCGCCGAGCCGAGAGTGAGCGCCAGGAACGGATGCATCTTGCACCACACGATGAGCGCGACGATGGCGGCTATGCCGAGGATCGCGGCGATAACCAGTCGGGTGGGACTGTCGGCATGGGTCACCGGTGCCGGGTCGGCGGCGGGAAGAGCGAGTATCAGGGCGGACATCGTTGTCGTCTCCAGGTCTCCAGGTTGCGGACGGGTTCAGCGGGTTCGAGGTTCAGAGATTCAGCGGGGTCAGGGGGCGGGTCGAAGTAGGGCAGCGGGACTGCAGCAGGACTACGGGCGGGCTATGGAAGGGTTCAGCGACTCAGGCTGCGGTCGAGGCGTGCTCGAGCGCGGCGAGGATGGCGTCGAAGGTCTCCTCGGGGGTGGCTCGCGAGGCGACGGTGACGCCGTCCTCGCCGTCGGCCAGGGGCTCGAGGTCGGCGAACTGGGAGGGCAGGAGCGCGGAGGGCATGAAGTGGCCCTCGCGCTGGGACATGCGCTCACGCAGTTCGTCGGGCTGCGCGATCAGGTGGATGAAGAAGACTCGACCATCAGCGCGGGACAGGAGATCCCGGTAGGAGCGCTTGAGCGCGGAGCAGGTGACGATCGTCTTGACGCCCTCGGCGGCGCGCGCGCTCATCCAATCGCGCATGGATTCCAACCACGGCCACCGGTCCTCGTCGGTCAGGGGGACGCCCCGGCTCATCTTGGCGATGTTGGCGGCGGGGTGGAACTCGTCGGCCTCGGCGACGGGCCAGCCGAGGGCCCGGTGAAGGTTGTCGGCGGCGGTGGTCTTGCCGCAGCCGGCCACGCCCATGAGGACGAGGTGCTCAACAGGGCGGTTCATGCGCTCTCCTTGATGACATCATTGTCGGTCACGAGTGCGATCATTTTAACCGATTTGTAGTATGTTTTGAACATGTCCTCCAGCGACCGACGCCACGATGTTCTCAATGCGATCGGGCGGGCCATCGTCGCCGGCGAGATCGCGCCGGATGAATCATTGACCCTGGAGGGCGTTCAGTCCCGCTACGGCATCTCGCGCACCCTCGCCCGCGACTGCGTGCGCGCTCTGGAATCCCTCGGCATGGTCGAGCCGCGCCGTCGTGTGGGCATCGTGGTGCGGCCCCGTGAGAGCTGGTCGGCACTGGCCCCCCAGGTCGTGCGCTGGCAGCTCGACGTCGACCCGCAGGGCCCCAAGCTCGGCGCCCTGACCGAGCTGCGCACCGCCATCGAACCGGTCGCCGCCGCGGCAGCGGCTCGCCGCGCCACGGAGCGCCAGCGCTCCGCACTGCTGACGCTGGCGACCTCGATCCGGTCCAAGGGCACCACTGGAATGGTGGCCTCCTACCTCGAGGAGGACATCGCCTTCCACAGCCTCGTGCTCAAAGCCAGTCACAACGACACGTTCGAGGCGCTCACCGGCGTCATCGCGGAAGTGCTCTCCGGACGCGCCCGACTCACCGGGCAGGTTCAGGTTCCCGTGGCGGAGGCGCTGGAGCTCCACGTGCGCGTCGCCCGCGCCATCGCGACCGGGGACGCCGCAACTGCGGAGACCTCCATGCGCGAGTTGGTCGCGGAGGTGCGCCAGGTGCTGCTGGACCGCGGGCTGCGGGGCTTCCTCGACACCTGATCTCCCTGGGGGCGGGGCCGGCCTCGCCCTCCCCCGTCGCGCACCGCCCCTCACACCTACCGCACCCCACCTCATCGAGATCGACTTTTTCGAACGAGGTTGGCGGTGGCACCGTCGATCTCGTTCGAGAATGTCGCTCTCGACGCACGGCACAGGTCAGGCGCGGGCACGGTTCGGCGGAAACGGAACCCGGCCGCCTGTCCCCGCCGTCAGGGCGACGGCCACGGAGACGAGCACCAGCCCGGTCATCTCCCATGCATTGGGCAGCTGACGCAGCACGACCACCCCCACGAGCAATGACGCGGCCGGCATGAGGGAGGACAGGAGCGCGAAGGCATCCGTGCCGAGTCGTCTGAGCACCACCTGCTCGAGCCCGTAGGGCACCGCGGTCGACAGCACGCCGACTCCCAGCACCGTGACAGCGGCAGTCGGCGAGGCGAGGATGGCACCCGCCGTTCCCACGGCGAGGGGCGCGTAGACGAGCGCACCGGCGACCATGCCCACAGCAAGGGAATCGGTGCCCGCGCCGGCCGAGGCCACGCGTCTTCCCAGGAGAATGTAGGCGGCCCAGGCGACACCGGCGCCCAATGCGAGCAGGACGCCGATCCTCTGGTCGGGATCGCCCAGGTCCACCCCGAGCCCGGAGATGGAGGCGACGCCGAGAAGGGCGAGGATCGCAGCCACGCGCGGCCGCCATCCGCGGCCGGTCACCAGCGCGACCACGACCGGCCCCAGGAACTCCAGGGAGACGGTCGTCCCGAGCGGCAGCAGCGAGATCGCCGCGTAGAAGATGACGTTCATCGTGGCCGTGGCTACTCCGAAGGCGGTGGCCACGAGCAGTGTCCTCCTGGTCCATGCACGGCGCCAGGGACGTCTGAGGGCAACCAGCACGGCGGCCCCGACCACCAGGCGCCCCCAGGCCACTGTCATGGAGGGCATGAGCGAGAACAGGGAGACTGCCAGCCCCGCCCCGAGATACTGGGACAGGGAGGAGGCCACGAAGATCAACGGGGCCGGAAGCCGGCCCGCCGCGGAGCGGCCTCCCGCACTCACCCGGGCCAGAATTCCCGGATCGCTGCGGGTCGAGGCGCTGGATTCATGGCTCATCACGCCGACATTGTCGGGGTCCGGCCGTCAGCGCGCGAAACCGCAGCCGGCGAGTGCCCGGCCCCGCCTTCATCCCAGCGCCGCGGCGGCAATCAGGACGATGGGGACGAATCCGGCGGTCGTGATCAGCACCGCATCACGGGCCAGTGGCTTGGCCGCGCCGTAGCGCGAGGCGTACATGAAGACGTTCTGGGCGGTCGGCAGTGCAGCGGTGGTGATGGGCACGAGAAGTTCCGGTCCGCGCAGGTCCAGGCCGAGCCCCGCCAGCGCCGCCAAGCCGGGTACGACCAGCAGCTTCCAGCCCACCGCCCAGCGCAGGGCGACCCGGCTGGCGGCGTCGTGGTTCGGCTCGGGCGGCACAGCGGCAGCGCCGTCGGGTGGCGGCGTCCGCATGCGCGAGGCCGCCAGGCTCATGCCCAGGGAGAGCATCATGAGCGGCACGGCGATGCGTCCGAGGATGTCAAGGGTCTCGCGCAGGTGCCCGCCGACGATGCCACCCAGGTCCGCCCCGCTGATATTGACCGTGACCCCGGCGACCACGGCGAGCAGCAGGGGATTGCGCAGCGGAATGGTAAGAGTCGCCAGGCGCGAGGGGTTGCCGCGACGGGTGACGGTGTCGAGGATCGCGAAGGTCGCAGGCGTGATGACCAGGAGCTGCAGGAGCAGAACCGGCGCGATCGGGGCCGCGTCGCCCAGAATCAGGACGAGGACGGGTATGCCGAGGTTGGCGGCATTGACATAGCCGGAGGCCAGGGCGCCGATGGTCGCCTCCGCCGTCGTGCGACGCAGGACGAGGCGGTGCAGGACCCAAGCGCTCAGGATCGCCAGCAGCTCGGCCGCGAGCGCGGCGAGAGTGCCCGCGCTGGCCACCGCTCCCAGGTCGGCGTCGGCCAGGGTGAGGACCAGCAGGGCCGGGGTGGCGGCGAAGAAGCAGACGCGCGTGAGCACGGCATCCGCGTCACGGGGGACGGCGCCGGTGCGCACCAGCAGCCATCCGACCGCGATCACGACGGCGAAGACGGCCAGCCCGCCGACTACCTCGCCCACGGGGCCTCAGCCGACCGGCTCGAGGTCCACCCACGTACCGGCGTGGTCGGAGACGACGAAGGTGCGGGTCCCCCAGGATGCGGCTTGCAGGAGGGGGTGGCGAGCCCCGTTCCAGGCCGGTGCGCCCACCACCGGGAAGGCGGGCGCGCCGTTGACGCCGGTGGGCCACGGGTCGGTCAGGACGTGGTCGATGCGCCGGTCGGGACCCCACGCGGGGAAGGTGGGGCCGTCCCCCACCTGACGGCCGATACCAAGGGGGGCGACCTCCTCGGTACGCAGGTTGTAGTCGCCCGCCAGCAGGTGGGGACCGGGCAAGGTGGCAAGCGCGCCCCAGGCGGCGGCGAGCTGACCCGTGGCCGTGTCGGTGCGGGTGGCCAGATGGGTGGTGCCGACCGACAGGGTGCTCACGCCCGTCAGCGCGGCGTCGGTCAGGGTCAGGGTTGCGGTCAGCAGGTTGCGCATGGTGGAGGTCGCCAACTCGTAGCCGCGGGGGTCCCAGGCGGGGCGGTCGGTGACGCGCCGGGTGAGGGTGGCCGGTCCGCGCCCGAGGCGCTGGACGCGCCAGGCGGTCACCGGATGCCTGCTGAGCAGGGCGTTGCCGAAGCCCGCCGGCGGACGGCCCAGCAGGGCGCGGCCCAGGCCGAGCACGTCGTCGGAGGAATTGGCCAGGGCGGATCGCCGAGGGCGGCGGCGCAGCCCGGCGACAGGGCCGGCGCAGGTGGCGGCGAAACGGTAGTGCTCCCAGCCGAGCAGCTCGGCCAGGACGGCGGCCTGGTCGAGGTAACCGGAGCGGGCCTGCCCCTTGTCGACCTCCTGGAGGGCGACGACGTCGGGGGCGAGCTCGGCGATCTGGTCGGCCAGAACGACCAGGACGGTGCGGGCGGCCTCGGGGTCGGTGATGTCCGCATTGGCGACGTCGGCGGTGTTGGCCCTGTCGGCGCCGGAGCCGGAGCCGGCGGCGTCGGCGGCGCCCGCCCCGGGCAGGGCGTGCTGGAGGTTGAGGCTCAGCAGGCGCAGCATGTCAGGCCTCCTGGGCGCCAGCGCCGGCAGTACCCGCGCCGCCGGCACCGGCAGCGCCCGGGGTATCGGCGTCGAAGGTCAGACATACGGAGTTCATGCAGTAGCGCTGGCCGGTGGGAGTGCGGGGCGCATCGTCGAAGACGTGACCGAGGTGAGATCCGCAGGCGGCGCAGCGGACCTCGGTGCGCACCATGCCGTGGCTGGTGTCGGTCAGCAGGGTCACCGCCTCGGAATCGGCGGGGTCGTAGAAGGCGGGCCAGCCGCAGCCGGAGTCGAACTTGGTGGTGGAGCGGAACAATTCGGCACCGCAGCCGCGGCAGCGGTAGACGCCCTCGCGCTTCTCGTCCAGCAGACGGCCGGTGAAGGGGCGCTCGGTGCCGGCCTCGCGCAGGACGTGGTACTCGAGCGGGTCGAGCAGGGCGCGCCACTGGGCATCGGTGCGGGCGATCGCCGCAGGGTCGAGCCGCGGCGCCGATCGGGACTCCGCCGCCTCGCCATCGCTCCCGGCGCTCCCGGCATTTTCAGCGCTCCCGGCGCTCCCGACTCTGTCGACGCTGTCGGCACGGCTCTCGGTGTTGTCATCGCTCACGGACCCATGGTGACCCGTTGCCGGGACGGGCGCGAGCGGAGTTCACGCACCGGGAACGCGCGATCCGGTCGGTCCGGCGGACGAGCCTCCGCCGGACCGACCGGTGCCCGATCACTCGAGGTACTTCTTCTGCTCGTTGGTGGAGATGATGCTCGTGGACTGCCCGGTCGTGGTGTCCTCCTGACGCTGGGGCAGGGAGCCCTCGTCGCTGCGCCATTCGGCATCGCGCGCCAGGATCCGGCGCCGTCGCACCTTCTCGCGTCGCGTGCGACGCAGGAGGGAGCGGCCCTTGGCGGCCGCCCGCACCCGGGCGTCCTCAATGGGGTCGCCCTCCATCGGCCGTCGCACGGCGGTCGTCTCAGCACCGGGGGCGGCACCGGCGCCGTCGTCGTGCTGGAGGGAGACGAGCTCCTCGGCCAGGCGCGCCACCTGCTCGGGCTGGGGGTCGTGCGTGACCGCGACCTGCTCGACCTCCACGCGCGTGCGCGGCAGGGCGTAGGGCGCCTCCTGCTGGAGCCAGGCCACGATCTCCTCGCGCACATAGCACTGGAGGGCGAAGACGTCGGAGGGGTCTCGGCCGGACACCGCAATGCGCAGCGTGACCGTGCCGCCGGAGGTGTCGGTGACGTCCAGGTTGGCGGTGCGGCCATCCCAGACGGACGAGGCGGCGACGATGCGGGCGAGCTCGGCGCGCACCGAGGCGACCGGCACCCGCCAGTCCAGGTCGAGGGTGAGCGTGCCGGTGTGTTGCGTACCGCGCCGCGACCAGTTGGCGAAGGGGTTCTGGGTGAAGTAGGTCGAGGGGTAGATCAGTCGGCGGTCGTCCCAGACGCGGACGACCACGTAGGTGAGCGTGATCTCCTCGATATAGCCCTGGTCCTCCTTCACAACGACGACGTCGTCAACGCGGATCGCGTCGGTGACGGCCAGTTGGAGACCGGCGAAGATATTGCTCAGCATGGACTGCGCGGCCAGACCGGCGATCACCGAGACCAGACCGGCGGAGGCGAACAGCGAGCCCATGGCGAAGCGGGCGCTGGGGAAGGTCATGATCGCCCCGACCAGGCCGCAGATGACGACGATGGCCTCGGCGACACGCCGCAGGATCTGCGCCTGCGTGGTGACGCGGTTGGCGCGGCCGGGATCGCCCCCGGCGCGCACGCCGCTGACGATGGTGGCCTCCAGCGCCTTGATCAGGCCGACGATGACCCATGCGACGGACAGGATGATGCAGATGCTGAGCGCCTGCATGGCGTACTGGGTCCAGTCGGGCGTGACGACCGAGACGATGGCCACCTGCACGCCGAGGTAGGCGCCGATGAGTCCGCCCAGGGCGTACAGGGCGGTGCGCGTGTAGCGGCTGACCTCCGCGTACATGGTCTGGCGGCGTCCGAGCGCACGCAGCACGACCACGCCCACGAAGGCGAGGGCGATGCCCACGAGGGTCCCGAGGCCCGCCCGCCAGGCGATGGAGAAGACATCGACCGTGGTGGCGGCGACCGCTTCAACGGTCTGGGTGACGTCGGTGGTCGAAGGAGCGGAGGGATCGGTGGAGGGATCGGCAGTAGCAGTGGCATGGGCTGCAGGTGCAAGAGCCGTGCTCGCCAGTGCGGCGAGAGGGAGGAGGGTCATGGCGGCACCCTAGGACCCGGTCCTGGGAGACGGCTGTGCGAGGACGGAGGGCAGCTCGAGCAGCACCTCGAAGTCCTCCCCCACCAGCCCCGTGCCGACCGTGCCGCCCAGCCTGCCCGCCAGCAGCTCGACGATGCTCAGCCCGAGCCCCGTCCCGGCCGGATCGGAGGACCACCGGCGCTCCAGGACCCGGGAGGCGTCGAGCGCCTCGGGCCGGCGCAGCCCGTTGCGCATGCGCAGCCGGACCCGGCCCGCCGTGCCGCATCGCGCGTCCCCGGCCGCACCGTCGTCCCCATCCGCGACGCGGTCCAGCTCGACGCGCAGCCTCCCCCGCCCGTGCTGGACGGCATTGCGCGCGAGGTTGGAGATGATCCGGCGCAGGGCCTCGGGCTCGGTCTGAACGACGAGGGCGTCGGGCGCGCGGGCCTCCACCTCGATTCCCGCCGCCTCCAGGGGCCCGGCCAGCCCCGCCAGGCACTGCCCGACCTCCTCGACCAGGTCCACCCGCGTCACCCGCACGCGGTCGGGGTCCTGGTCGGGGCCCGCGCCGTCGTCGCTCAGCCGGGCGTACTCGAAGATCTCATCGACGAGGGAGGCCAGGCGATCGGCGTGACGGGCCGCCGCGGCCAGGTGGGCGCGCCGGGTCGGGTCGAGCCCGGAGGCGGCGAGCAGCTGCTGGTAGCCGCGCACCGCCGTCAGGGGCGTGCGCAGGTCGTGGGACAGATCGGCGACGAGCTCGCGGTAACGACGCTCGTGGCGCTCCAGGGAGGTGCCGGCCTGTTCGATCTGCGCGATCACGGCGTTGATCTGCACCACCAGCGCCTCCAGGGCGCCGTCCACGAGCTGAAGGTGCACCGGGGCGTGGACGCCGGCCTCCCGACGCCGGCGCAGCTGGTCGGTGATGGCGCGCAACTGGCGGCGCACCAGGATCCACCGCACCGTCGCGACCAGGGCCACCGCCACGGCCACCAGTGTGATCAGCACCATCGGCGCTCGCCTCCCTCGGGGTCCACGGGCTCCGACGTCCGACCCGCGCGGGGGTTTTCGGGCCCGAAGCCGACGACGGCCGGGCCTCGGGCCCGGCGCCCCAGCCTACGGCGAGCGGCCGAGACCCACCGGTCAGGCGATGTCCGCGCGCCGCAGCACCAGCCAGCCCACCACGGCCCACAGGACGAGGAAGGCGGCCGAGACGACCGCGCTCAGCGCCACGTCCGCCCCGGGGCTGGTCAGGTCCAGAGGCAGGTCGGGGGACCAGGGCGTGAATCTGAGCACCGCTGCCCCGGCGTCGCCACGGGCGACCATCCCCGTCAGGGCGTCGAGCAGGAAGCCTCCCGCCAGGCCCGCCGCGGTCACGGCCAGCGGGCGCCGCGACACGAAGGCGATCGGCAGGCAGAAGCCCAGCCGGGCCACCGCCACGAGCGCCGACACCGCCCCCAGCCCGAGCCCGGCCAGGACCCTCGTCGCCGTGACCGGCCCCCCGCCCGCGTTGGCGGCGACCCGCAGCGGTGTCGTCGCCAGGAAGGGGACCAGGTCCCAGCCGGCCGACAGGCACACGAGCGAGCCGATGACGTACGGCAGCAGGACGACGGCGGTGAGCGCGAGCGCCATGACAGTCTTGACGGCCACGTGCACGGACCGGGGCGCCGCCAGCAACCGGTCGTGGACGGTGCGGTTCTCCAGGTCGGAGGCCGCGACGACGCCGATGAGAAGGCTCCCCAGCAGCGGTAGCGCCATGGCGTCGGAGAAGCCGGCCACCGATCCCGAGATCGACATGTCGTAGGTGCCGTTGGCGATGAGACGGGCGGAGACGAAGTAAGCGACGGCCATGGCGCTCGACACCGCCAGGGCGATCCACAGGGCGCGCGAGCGCACCAGGACGTACAGGTCAGCGCGCAGCAGATTGGTCACGGCTCTCCTCCTCCGCACGGGGATCGGAACGGCGGCCGCCGGCGGGCGGCGGGATGTCCTCGGTCCCCTCCCCTGAACGGGGATCGGAACCGATGACGCTCAGGAAGTACTCCTCCAGGCTCTGCCCCTCCTCGGCGATGGTGGTGGGCACGAGGTCGCGGGCGACGAGGCCGCGCACGAGCGCCTCCCGGTCGGACGGCGGATCGAGAAGGCGGACGGTGCCGTCCTCCAGGACGCTCAGACGTCCCGCGCCCATCTCCTCCAGAGCGCGCACCAGCCCGGGCGCGTCCGAGCAGCGCAGCGTCAGGCGGCGGGAGCAGCGCTCGGCGAGCTCGGCGTGGCTGAGGGCCCGGCACAGGCGTCCGCGATCCACGATGAGGTAGTCGGTGGCGGTTTGATAGAGCTCGGGCAGGTTGTGGCTGGAGACGAGGATGGTGGTGCCGCGCTCGCGGGACAACTCGCTCAGGAGTCGACGCACCTCGACGACGCCGACCGGGTCGAGGCCGTTGACCGGCTCGTCGAGGACCAGCAGCTCGGGACCGGCGACGAGGGCGACGGCGATGCCCAGGCGCTGACGCATGCCCAGGGAGAACTCTCCCACCCGCTTGCCGCCCGCGTCGGCCAGGCCGACGAGCCCGAGCAGCTCGTCCTCCAGCGTCGGCGACGGGATGCCGCGGATGATGCGGTGCAGGTGGAGATTGTCACGGGCGCTCATGCGCAGCTCCAGGCCGGGGGCCTCGATGAGGCAGCCCAGGCGCCGCAGGTCGTCCTGGGCCGGGCCGCTGCCGGGGCGCGCGGGGTGGCCGAAGAGCTCGATCTCGCCGTCGGTGGGCGTCACCAGGCCGCAGGCCATGCGCATGAGGGTGGTCTTGCCCGCGCCGTTGCGACCGATGAGGCCGTAGATGCGACCGCGCTCCAGGCGCACGTCGAGATTCTCGACGGCGGTCCCGCCCCTGTAGCGCTTGGTGAGCGAGCGGGTGCGCAGCACCGGGCCGGGGCGGGTGACGGCGGGCGTCATGCCAGGTTCCAGGGGCGGAAGCCGGTGCGTCCCGCGATGAGGCGGCGCGCCTGCGGCTCGACGAGATGGAGGCGCTCCCCCGGCCCTCTCACGACCACCCCCAGCTCCAGGAGGTGCCCGAGCGCGTCGGTGTGGGAGTGCTTCCATCGTCGCAGCCCGAGCTGCCGCTGCGTGATCCCGGCCCCGGGTTCGGTGGCCCCGGCCGCTGTCAGAGCGGCGATGATGTCGTCCTGCGCCGCGAAGGCGACTGGCGGGTATCCCATTGCTCATCCTCTCCCGTTTCACGTCCTGGGACGTGCTGGTGTCTGCGGGTCTCACGCTAGGGCCGCGGTGTTGAGGAGGGGTTGAGCGCGGTGGGAGGATCGTTGATGAACGGTCGAGGCCGGCCCGGCGCAGTCCGACCGACGCGAGGACAGTAAGAGCCCCTCCAGTGCGAAGGAGGAAAGACCGAGGTGACCGCGCGTCGCCTCCCGACGGTCTCTCAGAGCGGGGCCATGCGGTATCCCAGGCCCCAGACGGTGTCGATGTGCTCGACGTCCGGATCGAGCGCCCTCAGCTTGGCGCGCAGGTGGCTCACGTGCGTCTTGACGCCAGTGGTGCCGGCAGTGCCCGCGATGCAGGGGGCTCCCTCCCCGGCGTCTCCGACCGCCCGGGCGAGCGCCCCCTTGGAGGCGACCCGGCCGGGGGCCGACATGAGCACCTCGAGAACGGTCAGCTCGGCCGGCGTCAGGGGCACGTCCCGATCGGCCAGGCGCGCACGGCGGGCCGCTGGATCCAGGACGAGATCACCGTGGCGCAGCACCCGGGGGCCGTCGTCGGCGGAGCGAGATCGGCGCAGGAGGGCCTCGATGCGGGCGGTGAGCTCGTCGAGGTCGAAGGGCTTGGTCAGGTAGTCGTCGGCGCCCAGGCGCAGCAGGTCGACCCTGGTCCACACCGCGTCCTTGGCGGAGACGACGATGACCGGCAGGTCCCGGGTCCCCTCGCGTTCGCGCAGGCGCACGAGCAGGCCGTCGCCGGAGATCCTCGGCAGCATGAGGTCGAGGACGACGACGTCGACGCACCCGGCCCCAACCAGCTCCAGGGCGGCGGCCGCCTCGGAGGCCCGGGCGACGTCGTATCCCTCGGAGGCCAGATGAGTGGCCATGAGCCGGGACAGGTCGGGGTCGTCCTCGACGACGAGGACGCGCGCATCGCCCTCCCGCCCCCGGGTCCTCCGCATGCCGCCCCCTCCCAGTCGTCTGCGGGCACTATAGCGGACCGTCGTCGCCGATCGTCCGGGTGCGGGGCGCGCCGGATGGGTCACGGCCCCTCCGCTCCGGACGGCCGGGGCCACCCGATGACCTCTTCGCCCAGCGGCATCCCTCTCCGGCGGCGTTCACCGGCGCGACCCGTACCAGAAGTCATATCCGCCCCGCCGCGCTCGACCTCCCGGAGCGATGAACCCGCACTATTGACGGCGACAGCCCGGAACGACCCGGCGCCGTCGATCATGCCGGTTCGTCGGCCCGGTTGTGCGGCGTTCGGGCGAGTGCCGGGCGGTCCCGCCCACCGTCGCAGCACGTCCGTCGTACCACGCCTCGCAAGGTACGCTAGACGTACTACGTGTGTCGTAGTACGTTGCTACCATGACACGCGCCCGACCACCGACTGGAAGAAACTTCGAGTGATCAGTGCCGACGCCATCCGCGGCTATATCGACCTCATCGTGCTGACGCTCCTGCGCGACCGCCCCTCCTACGCCTACGAGATCGCCAAGACCATCACCGAGGTCACCGCCGGTGAGTACGCGATCAAGCAGACCACCCTCTACTCGGCGCTCAAACGCCTGGAGGCCGCCGGACTCACCTCCTCCTACGCGGACACCTCCGCCTCCGGCAAGCCCCGCACCTATTACCGCCTCACCAACGACGGCGCTGCCTACCTCGCTGCCAAGCTCGCCGAGTGGGAGAGCACCAAAACCCTTATCGACCGATTCACACAAGGACGCCATTGATGGACGCCATCGACACCTTCCTCGACGCCATGTTCGCCCCCTACCCCACGACCCCGCGCCTTCTGGAAGCCAAAGGCGAGCTCCGCACCATGATGGAGGACGCCTACAACGACGCCATCAATAAGGGTAAGACCCACAACGAGGCCGTCGGCCAGGTCATCACCGACTTCGGCAACCTTGAGGAGCTCGCCCCCACCCTCGGCATCCTCCCCGACCTGCGCTCCGCCCAGGACGGGCAGGCCGACAGCGGGGCCGCCGCGTCCCAGACCGCGCCAGCGCCCACCCCATCCGTGTACCCCGTCGTCACCCTTCCCGAGGCGCAGCAGTTCGCCGAGGCCCGACGCCAGACCGGGCGGCTGCTCGGCTGGGGCGTCGCCCTGTGCGTTATCGCCCCCGCTCCGATGATCATCGGAGCGGGACTGAGCGGCGCCATCGACGGGTCCCGCGACTATTGGGCGACCCTCATCGGATTTCTTCTCAACCTGGGCCTCTTCGCCGCGGGAGCGCTCATCCTCCTGTGGCGCCGTAGGTTCTTCGCAAACTTCAAGCACCTGACCGACGGGCGGTTCATGCAGAACCCGGTCGTCTCCTCCTGGGCCGCGCGCCTGCGCGCCGACCATGAGAGTTCGCGGTCCCATGCCCTCATGATCGCGATCGGACTGTGGATCCTCGCGGCCGTCCCGGTCGTGGTCGCCGGCATTCTCAGCGAGCTGACCGACCAGAACCTGTACATGGTTCTCGGCGTCGTCATCAATATCGCGCTCATCGCCGCGGGCCTGTGCATCGTCCTACCGGCCTCGTGGGCCTCCTCGGCTCACGAGACCCTCACGGCGGGAGGACTTCCGGTCGGCGCCGGTCCGGGCTGGCGCAGCCCGAACAACTTCGCCGGCGCCATCGCCCCCATCTACTGGCCCGTGGTCACCATGATATTCCTGGCCTGGGGGTTCCTGGCTGATGGGTGGACGATCTGCTGGATCGTACTGCCGATCGCCGCTGTGCTCTTCGCCGGACTCTCGGGCATTGTCTCCATGCTCAGCCCGGGCGGCCACACGCGCTCCTAACCCGGCTCCGACATCGGGGTCGAGCTCTGGACCGATCTCGGCGCGGAACTCGACCGATCTCGAGCCGGAAGCGGACCGATCTCGACGCGGAGTACGACCGATCTCG
>ERZ773038.204-NODE-204-length-40448-cov-5.699032_pt1 | contig 40448 bp, 25 predicted proteins | sample MGYA00511665_ERZ773038 | MGnify/ENA primary metagenome ERZ773038 (study PRJEB29015, sample SAMEA2737966) | human oral metagenome | biome: human oral; feature: human-associated habitat; material: dental | place: China | collected 2028 ... | reverse complement strand
GCTCGACGAATGTCGCCGCGATCAAGACCGACCTCGACTCGGTGGCGACGGACATTTCGTCCCTGTCCTCCTCGAACACGCTGCGCGATCTTGCGGACACCCTCGGGGTCAACGCCGAATCGATCGCCTCCTTCATGGCCTCGCCGACGCAGATCGAGACGAAGGCCGTGTACCCCGTGGCCGCCTACGGTTCGGCGATGGCCCCGCTGTTCACGAACCTGGCTCTGTGGATCGGCGCGTTCTCGCTCGTCCTCCTCCTGAAGCTCGATGTGGATGAGGAGGGCATCGGCCCCACGTCCTCTGCCGCCAAGTACATGGGCCGGTGGATGCTTCTCGCCTTCTTCGGGGTCATTCAGGGGCTCGTTGTGTCGATCGGCGACCTGATTATCGGCGTGCAGACGGTGTCGCGTCCGGCGTTCGTGGGGACGGCGATGATCATCTCGCTGGTGTTTGTGTCGATCGTCTACATGCTCTCCACGTGCTTCCAGCACATCGGCAAGGGCCTGTGCGTCATCATCATGGTCATGCAGATTCCCGGGTCTGCCGGCCTGTATCCGATCGAGATGCTGCCGTCCTTCTTCCGCTTCCTGCACCCGCTGTTCCCCTTCACCTACGGCATTAACGCGCTGCGTGAAATCGTCGGGGGATTCTACGGGCACACGTACCTCGCCTGCCTGGCCGTTCTCGGTGCCGAGGCGCTGGTTGCCTTCGCGATCGGCCTCGCGCTGCGTCCGTTCTTGGTGAACTTGAACGCGATGATCACGCGCGACCTGGCGTCCTCCGGGCTCTTCCTGGCCGAGGCCACGCGCGTCCCCTCCAACCGCTATCGCCTGAGCCAGATCGTGGCGGCCCTGGCCGATCACGACGGCTTCCAGCGCTCGGTGAGCGGCCGTGCCGCGCGCTTCGAGCGTCGTTACCCGACGATCCGCCGCGCCGCGATCATTCTCGGGGTTATCGTTCCGGTGACTCTGGCCGTCCTGTCCGTCGCGAATGTGGCGGAGGTGCCGATCATTCTGGGCGCCTGGATCGTCTGGGTCCTCCTCGTGATCACCTTCCTGATCGGCCTGGAGTACCTGCGCGAGGCCTTGGCGCGTCAGCAGCTCCTCGGCGCCATGGACGAGCAGGACGTGCGTTCCCTGCTCACCCGCCGCGTGCAGGGCGCGCGCTCGCGTATCGCGCTGGGTGCGGCCGCGGTGGGTGCGTCGATCTCGTCGGCGCTGGCGTCCTCCCTCGGTGAGCGCGGGGGAGAGGACACGGACGAGGCCGACCCCGACCTCGTCGATGAGGACGGCGCGGGCGAAGCGTCGGAGGCGGCGAAGGGAAGCGAGCAATGAGGACCATCTGGGCTATCTACCGCGCCGATCTGCGCCGCGCGCATCGGTCCCTGATCGCCAGCGTCGTTGTCTTCGGACTGGTCGTCATTCCGTCGCTGTTCACGTGGTTCAACGTGGCGGCGTCGTGGGACCCGTTCGGGAACACGAAGAGCCTGCGCATCGCGATCGCGAACACGGACGCGGGCTACAAGTCGGACCTGGTGCCGCTGCACATCAACATCGGGGACTCGGTGGTGTCCGCGCTGCGCAAGAACGACAACTTTGACTGGGTCATCGACTCGCAGGAGGCGGCCATCGAGGGGACGCGCTCGGGGGCGTACTACGCGGCCATCGTCATCCCCGCCGATTTCTCCCAGGACATGCTCACGTTCTTCGACGGGGGAGCCTCCTCCGCGCCGATGACCTACTACGTCAACGAGAAGAAGAACGGCATCTCGCCGAAGATCGCCGGCCAGGGCGCCGAGGCGGTGAGCGCCCAGGTCAACCAGATCTTCGTTCAGACGCTCTCCGAGGTCGCACTCGACACGGCGACGTCGGTCGGGGATGCGCTGTCCTCGCCAACGGCCGTCAATACGGTGACGGCGCTCGATAACCGCGTGCAGACGGTTGCCTCGCGCCTGCGCACGGCGGCGGACAGCGCGGATGCCTACGCGTCGCTCGTGGGCTCCTCGGTGACGCTCATCGACTCGACGACGACGCTCGTGGATGGGTTGGGGAGCGCGAAGGGCTCCGCGCAGTCCGCGGTCTCGAGCGCTCAGGCTGGGGCCAACGGACTCGGGTCTGCTGCTTCGGCGGCGGTGTCGTCGGTGTCCGACGCGATCTCCTCGTCACAGTCCTCGCTGGACTCCCTGTCGGGTGCCGTCGACAACGTGTACGCGAATGGCTCGACGAGCGCGTCGGATGCGGCCTCGACCCTGCGCTCTCAGGCCACCGTGTTGGACGCGCAGGCGAGCAGCTTCGCGTCGATCAAGTCGACGCTCGCGTCTCTGCCAGGCTCGCCCGTCTCCCAGTCCTCGCTGGACCGCCTGCAGGCCGCCTCCGATCGGCTGACCGCAGTCGCGAACGGGCTGCGTGCCGCCGCCCTTGACGTGGACTCCAAGGTGGCGAACGCACAGGCCGGGCACGCCACGGTGAACGGTCTTATCGCCCAGGCGCGCTCCGCGGTCGATGGCCTGTCCTCCGACTACGAGACCAACCTGCGGCCTCAGCTCGAATCGCTGGCCTCCACCCTGGCCTCGGCCCAGTCCTCCCTGAGTGTCGTCCGCACGTCCCTGGAGAGCGCGACGTCGACCGCCTCGAACGGGAGCGGAAGCGCGCGTGCGGGCCTGAGCCTGCTGCGCGAGAACCTGACCGGCGCGGCCACGAGCCTGCGCGAGGCAGCCGGCAAGCTTGACTCCCTGCACGCGTCGATCTCCGAGGTGCTTGCCGGGGGAGACCTGACGACGCTGGGAACGATCATCGGGAATAATCCCGAGGCCCTGGCGGCGGCCATCGCGGCCCCCGTGGGCGTGGAGAAGACCCCGGTCTACCCGGTCGCGAACTTCGGTTCCCAGATGGCACCCCTGTACTCGATCCTGGCCCTGTGGGTCGGGTCCGTGCTCATGGTCGTGTCCATGCGCTCGGACGTCACGGACTCCAACGTCGTCGAGGGGCTGGCGGAGGTGGATCCGCTGCGCGCGACCCTCACGGCCAAGCCCGTCGGCCTGGCCGCCGGGTACCTGGGACGCTACCTGATCTTTGGGACTATCGCGCTCGCCCAGGCGACCCTCGTGGGGCTGGGTGACCTGTACTTCCTGAAGGTCCAGCACGTCCACCCGCTGCACTTCATGGGCACCCTGTGGCTGACGGCCATCGTGTTCTCCTTCCTCATGTACACGTTCATCGCGACGTTCGGGAACGCGGGCAAGGCGCTGGGGGTGCTCCTCCTCGTCCTGCAGATCTCGGGCGCCGGGGGAGCGTTCCCCCTGGTGATCCTGCCGTCGTTTTTCTCCGCGATCTCACCGTTCCTGCCCGCGACGCATGCGATCACGGCGCTGCGGGCCTCGATCGCCGGCTATTCGGGCTACGAGTACGGGGACGCCATGTGGTTCCTCGCCTCCTTCATTCTGTTCGCCGCGTTCCTGGGGCTGGCGTTGCGGCCGTTGCTGGTGCGCAGCAACCGACGCATGGTGGCGAAGCTGGAGTCCACGAAGCTCCTCTAGGGACCGACCCGTCCTCGGGCCGCGGATTCTCCGGCGAGGGATCCGGCCAGCGACAGCTGTGTCCCTCCTCCCCGCGCCACTGGCGGGAGAGCGGGCGCGTCCCTGCTTGTCGCCCTTGACGGCGGGGGAGGAGTGTCATATACTGGTGTGTCCAACGGTCCGCGGAAAAGCTGAGCGTCGGTGAGTTGAAAACTCAAGAGGGGATGATCGGTTTCGACAGTGGTCGTCGATCGAAGTGAAGCGAGCCGAGGACGTGCGCTCAACTCGTTAACGATGCGTGCAAACCAATAGGTGCCGAACAGAATCGCACCGACTACGTTCTCGCTGCCTGATATCGCAGCCTGAACCTTTAGTCCGTCAGCCCGGGAGCTGCTTCCGGCCCGGTGTCTGGCGTCGTCTAGGGAGCCACTGGGTGCCGCCCATGTTGGTGGGGCGGCTCCGACACTCAATCAACTGAGCCCATCCGGCGGTGAGTCTACGCGGATGCCGGGGGCCGAGAAATACACTCGTAGACTGCGCTCGGAGAAGAATTCGGGGTCGGCTATTGGACGGGGGTTCGATTCCCCCCATCTCCACAATCTCCGCCACAATCCTGAGGATCTCAGTGATTGTGGCGCTTTTCTTCTATTGCCGCAATGTGCGTGTGAATACGCGCGTGAATATACGCGTCCTGAATGAATCCAGAGTTCTTCGGAAAAGGGCATCAGAGAATCTGCTTCCCGTATGAAAACGTATGCAGATTACGATTTGGTGAAGCTTTGGGGGACAAGTCCCTATTTCTTGACGAGATTGCCGCAAATGCTCTACTATCTCCGGTGTGGAAACGTATCCACAACTCCGAACTGTGCATAGACAACATATTGCAACGGAAGGCTCAATGATGCGCGCACGCTACGCTGCTCTCCCCGCCGCACTCCTGGCACTCTCTCTCGCCGCCTGCTCTGCCCCCGAAGGCCAGAGCACCCAGGGAGGCTCCGCCTCGGCAGATACCCTGAATATTGCCTGCTCCCAGCAGGAAGATTTCTGCCAGGCGATTGTCACCGCCTACACCAGGGAAACCGGTCAGAAGGCCACATACGTTCGCCTGGGTGCCGGCGAAGTCCTCGCCCGCCTCGAAACCAACCCCGGTGAATTCGACGTCTGGTCCGGCGGCCAGGCCGAAAACCACCTCGTCGCCAACGACAAGGGCAAGGTCGAAAAGTACGTCTCGAAGAACGCCTCCGCACTGCCCTCGCAGTACAACAACGCCGAAGGCATCTGGTCCGGCTTCTACACCGACTCCATTGCGTTCTGCTCCAACAAGAAGGAACTCGAACGCATCGGCGCACAGGCTCCCACCTCCTGGCAGGACCTGCTCAAGCCCGAATTCAAGGGGCGCATTGCCATGCCGCACCCTGCCACCGCAGGCGTTGGCTACATGGCCATGTACACCGTCGCCACCCTGAACAACGGCGACCAGGAGAAGACCATTTCCTACTTCAAGGAACTGGTTCCCAGCATCATGCAGTTCTCCAAGTCCGCAGCAACCGGTACCGAACAGGCCGGACGCGGTGAGGTGGCCGTTGCCATCGCCCTCGACTCCGACTGCGAAAAGGCCAACAAGGCCGGATATTCCGACCTGGTCACCACCTACCCCTCGGAAGGCACCGGCTACGAAGTGGGCGCAGTCTCCGTCCTCGCGGGTGCACGCAACCCCGAAGGCGCCAAGGCCTACATGGACTGGTTGCTGACCACCAAGGCTCAGGATCTCTACGCGGACGTCCCCTCCTTCGCAGCACCCACCCTGCCTGACGCCAAGGTCGGTCCGAACGTCCCCAAGCAGGACGTCGTGAAGCACGTGGACTGGGATGTACGCAAGGCAGCTGACTCTCGCGCCAACTACATCGGCATCTTCGAAAGCCAGATCGCCGGAGCAAGCTCCGCCAAGTGAGACCACGGGGTGCGCGAGAACCCACTGAGGAACTCGCGCAACCCGTGTGCGTCTCTCCTGCCGTTTTCATTGGAGACAAGCTATGAGCATTCCACAGCTGCGTAAAGGTCGGCAGCTCGACATCCCCGTCGCCCTCATCACCACGGTGACCGTTATCGGGCTGATTCTCCTCCTGGGAATCCCCGTTGCCAGACTCATCGGTATCGGCGTGTCCGAACGCGGGCTGGCAGCTATCACCCAATCCTTCGGCGCCAACGTCGACACCCTGGTGAACACCCTGGTGCTGGGACTGTGCGTCGGAATTGTCGGAACCTTCATCGGATTCGTCACCGCATTCGCCCAAGTGTTCCTCACCTTCCCCGGGAAGAAGCTCCTGCACTGGGTGACCCTCCTCCCCACGATTTCCCCGCCCTTTGCGACGGCCACCGCCATCATCACCCTGTTCGGTAAGCGCGGCATCATCACCTACGGAATCTTCGGCATCGAGAACAACATCTACGGCCTGGTGGGTCTGGTCATGGTGCTCTCCCTGACCTTCGCGCCCGTGGCCTACCTTAATATCCGCGGCATGATGGAAAACTTCGACAGCTCCCTGTTCGAAGCATCCGCCACCCTCGGAGCGCAGCCGCTGAGTACCCTGGTGAAGGTCACCATCCCCATGGTGGTTCCCGCAATGCTGGCCTCCTTCCTTGTGCTTTTCGTTGAAGGCATCGCTGACCTGGCAAACCCCCTGGTACTGGGCGGTGACTTCCGAGTCCTGGCCAGTCAGATTTACTTTGCCGTCGCAGGAAGCGGTGACATCGCAAGTGCCGCAGGAATTGCCCTGGTGCTGCTCCTGCCCGCACTCACGGTGTTCGCCGTTCAGAAATACTGGTCGAACCGTAAGTCTGTGATCACCGTGACCGGTAAGCCCGTGGGCTCCCTCAAAGAGGTCACTGCGTCCAGCGTCAAGATCCCCATGCTCGTCCCCGTCTACGGGTGGATCGTCTTCGTCATCGTCGTCTACATGACGCTCTTCGTGGGAAGTTTCGTCAAGATCCTCGGCGTTGACAACACCTTCACGATGGAACACTTCTGGTACGTCCAGCGCCTGGGATCCTCCGCAATTGTCACAACGCTGTCGATGACCCTGGCCGCCGCTCCGATCGCAGCCGTCATGGCGCTGATTATTGCGTGGTTGGTCGTCCGCAAGTTCCCGAAGATCGGTAAAATCTTGGATTTCTGGGGCATGCTCGGTATAGCAATCCCCGGCACCGTCCTCGGTCTGGGATTCGCCCTGGCCTACTCCAACCCCACGTGGCTGTTCGGCAAACAGATTCTGCCCACTCTGGCAGGTGGCTTGGCCGTCGGAAGCGGCGCCATCGCCATCATCCTGGTCTACATTGCGCGCGCCATCCCCACCGGCCAGCAGGCCTGTATCTCCGCGCTCAAACAGATCAACCCGCAGGTGGAAGAAGCCGCGCGATCCCTGGGAGCCAGCCAGGTGTCCACCCTGGTGAAAGTGACACTTCCGCTGGTGCGTTCCGGCATCGTCACCGCCGTCACCTACGGCATCACCAAGTCCATGACCATGATCACCGCGATCATCTTCATTACGACGCCTCAAACCAAGGTGATGACCTCCCAGATCTTGGACGAGGTTGATGCCGGGCGTTTCGGCCACGCCTTCGCCTACTGCACCCTCCTCATCGGCCTCGTGCTCATCATCTTGATGATCGCCAACCTTCTTGTTAACCGACTGAATCGCTCCACCAGGACGGTAGTGAAATGACGACTGAACACCACACGCAGGCAGGCGCACTCCAGCTGCGCTCTGTCACCAAAATCTACGATGCCAAGCAGGGGCAGCACCGAGCTGTTGACAGCATCAACCTCGACATTGAGGCCGGAAAATTCGTGACCTTCCTGGGACCGTCCGGCTGTGGGAAGACCACGACCCTGCGTATGATCGCCGGATTTGAGGACGTTACGGAAGGCGAAATCACCCTGGACGGCCAGTCCCTGGTGTCTGTCCCGCCCGAAAAGCGCCCCATGTCGATGGTGTTCCAGTCCTACGCGCTCTTCCCACACCTGACGGTGAAAGACAACGTGGGATTCGGTCTGAACTACCAGAAGCTCCCCGCCGCAGAACGTGAGCAGCGGATCGCTGACGGTCTGGCGCTCATGGGGATCGAACAGTACGCTCACCGCTACCCGCATCAGCTGTCCGGAGGCCAGCAGCAGCGCGTTGCCCTGGCGCGAGCACTCGTCATGGAACCGAAGATCATCCTCTTCGACGAACCCCTCTCGAACCTGGATGCGCGCCTGCGTCTGCGCATGCGCAGCGAAATCCGTGCACTCCAACAGCGTCTGGGACTTACCGCGATCTTCGTGACCCACGACCAGTCCGAGGCTCTCACCATGTCCGACATGATCGTGGTGATGAGCGCGGGCACCATCGAGCAGGTCGGGGAGCCGCGTGAAATCTACCATCGCCCGGTGAACCGCTTCGTGGCCTCCTTCATGGGAACTGCATCCTTCGTGGCCGGCACGGTCAGTGAGGTACGAGGCGACCGCTACCTGGTGGCCACCCCGCTGGGTGATCTGGACACCGCGGGAGTCCCCGGACTTGGTGTTGGCGATCACGTGGAGTTGGTCGTCCGAGCAGAAAACACCGCGGTCGGCCTGGATGCACCCGGGAACGAGCAGGCAGGGGAGGGCAGAGACGTGGCTCTGGAAGCCACAGTGCGCTCCGCAGCCTTCGACGGCTCGGTCAACACCTACGTCCTGGACACCGCGGCGGGCACCCTCGAAGGCCGTTCTCACGGCATGAATGAACTTCATGCTGCCGGAGAGAAGGTCACCTGTGTGATCTCGCGCGAGTCCCTGTGGGTGATTCCCGCGGATTCCTCGGAGAAATAAAAGGTCGGAACCATGCGACGCTTTTTTGATCGTGAGGATACGCGGTGGCGCCGAGGAAATGGTGCGCTCCACTTCTACCTCGCGCCCCCCGAGGATTCCCCCCTGTGGGACTTGGTGCGCGAGGCGGAAAAACCCCTGTCAGCGCTCCCACAGATCGGTATCCAACCGCCGGAGTGCATCCACGTGACGGTGCAACGCCTCGATCTGTATCGAGACGAGATCAGTGACGCCCAATGGGAGAAACTGCGCTCGCAGATGGATCGTCGCATGGCGCAGATCGCCCCCTTCACGTTGACCTTCGCTCCGCCGGCCGTCCAGGAACGGGCAGTGGAAGTGATTTCCCCAGAGAACCCCTCATTTACGAGGCTGATCGACGCTGTGCGTGACAGCATCGTTGACGCGGGGCTGGGGGAGGCGCTCACGGATCCGCCGTTTGGCCCCCATTTCAGCCTGGCCTATGCGGTTGCGGGGACGAGTAGCGAAGAGGATCGGGCGCTTGCTGATGCTCTTCACGCTCTGAAAACCGACAATTCGATGGAGTGCTCACAGATCGCTCTTGTCGAAGTCGATCAAGACCAAGAGGCCGGTATTTTTTCCTTCCGTCCTCTATATACTTGGACGGTCGGAACCCCGCGCTGACGTCGGGGAATACCCCACCACTCACTGAAAGGCGGATGTTCGAGGATGCCCAGAAAGAAACGAGCCAGCATCATTGATGTGGCTCAAGCAGCGGGAGTGTCGCAGGCGACTGCCAGCCGCGCACTTTCTGGGCATCCCGCCGTCAGTTCCCAAGCGCGCGTCGCTGTGCGCCAAGCTGCCGCCCGCCTCGGATATGTGCGAAACCTCGGTGCTGCTGGGATCGCCAGTTCCAGCACCACCACTGTCGGCCTTTTGGTGCGCAACATTGGACACAGCTTCTATGGGAAAGTTGCAGAAGAACTCCAAGCGCACACCGACGAACTCGGGTTAGAACTGCTGATTACCGCCGGAGGCGACAGCGAAGAAGGCCAGATGCAGGCCATTAACAACCTCGTGGGACACGGGGTGGGCGTGGTTATCGTTGCTTCTGGTCGAGTATCGAACGAGGCCATGCAGTATGCGGCTTCCTTCGTCCCGCTCATTACTATCGGCTGTGGGGAAACCCGCCCTGAATTTGATTCCGTGCGCATCGATCCCGCGTATGAAGCGATGCTGGCACAAAAAGTTGTGGCCTATGGACACCGGAAAGTTGCTGTCACCGCCACCAGCCACCCTCTCGCGGCCACCCTGCATGCCCGTACCGCAACCTTCATTACCCAGCTGGTTGTCGACGGCGTCCAGCCACATATCGTGACGTCTCACAGCGACTACGGTGAGGATCTTTTCGACGGCATTGACCGGGCGATTGATGCCGAGTGTACTGCGGTCATTACGGGAAGTGATCTGATTGCGGTGAAAATTTTGGAACACTTGGCGTCGCGAGGGATTGCCTGCCCGGAGCAGGTGTCGGTGACGGGCTTTGACGCGACCGGTCCGTATTCTTCACCGCTTTTGAACCTGACGACGGTTGCGCAACCGGTGCGTGAATTGGCGAGGCAGACCGTGCTGCTCGCGCAGGAACGCCTAGCCGGTTCCGAGGCGCGCAACGCCTCGATTCTGGTGCCCGGAGAGTTCATCGAAGGAGGAACTCTGGGGCGCCTTCCTGAGGTCAAATAGGGATCTTTTCTCGTGAAAACGGACTGTGGGTGGAGGGGATCTATAGCTTTCTCCTCCACCCACAGACGTCGCTAGCGAACAATCACTCGATCAATATCAGGAGCCCATGGGGTGTTCCCTGAGATGGTCACAGGATTTGTACCGGAGTGGAGTTCGACTGGAATATCAACGGTTCGGACGATTTCCCATCCGCTGGGCTGCCCGTCATTTCCTTTTCCGGAACGTGGAGGTGCCACCACAATATTGCGGTCGTTGACGCGTAGCAGGAAAGGTGGTTGAGGAAATCTCTGGGATGCTTGCCCTCTACCCCGACGAGGAGGTTGAGCGCGCCTCACGCTGCCATGGCCACCAACAAAAGGTGATCGCGAGTCGGCACGAGTTCGACACGTGCCCCCTGAGCTCCACAGATTCCCACTCATCGCCTGCAATAGCAGCGATGCCCGCCTCGGCTGGGGTACGCGGTGGGTACAACAAAACGGCCCCGGCCGCCGGAAGATGTCTTCCAGTGGCCGGGGCCGCGTTGGTATCCTCCTCAGATGTCGGACATGATCTCGCTTGGAGGGTCCGGGATGGGCAGAAGCCTCATCCCTTTCGGGAGCGTCAAGAGAAGATCCTCGATGATGCGCTGGAGCTTAGCGCTCCGACGACGTTATCGAGTTGGACCCGCGGCACTGCCGCCCTCCTGACCGCGCCCCCGGCCTCACCCTAGATGCCAGCGCGGATCTGACCGCCAGGAGTCACGACCCGCACCCGCTCGAGAAGACTCACCCCGCCGATTCGGATTCTGGCGAGCACCTGGTAGACCGCCCACGCCGTCGCGAGGAATGACGTTCGTCGGCGAACAAGGTAAAGAGATGCGCCCCAGCGTTTGCAACGCGGGGGCGCGAGAGCAGGCGAAAAGGTTGCTCGTGAAGAAGGATATCACGTCCCGTCGGTCTTTGTGGCTGTGACGATCGTTGAATGGTGGCCTGGCCTTGGCGTTCGGCCTTGTGAAGGGGCTGGGTATGCGCGGCCTCGAGAACCAAGGGGGCTGGCCCGAGTGGTTGCTTGTTCCCGGCCTGGTACTCGCTGGCTTGGCGGTGGTGTTGGTTCGCTCCGATGCGTGGGAGGGTGCACGGTTGCGCTGAGAGTACCGTCCACGGTACGGTGCGCCTCGCGGCTCAAAGCTGGAGAACAACACCGAGCGAACAGTGGAGTGTATTCCTCAGATTGAGAGCGTGGAGGCACGGCAATGAATGCGCGTGCTCCGTCTGGTGGCGCGATCGCGGTGTTTGCGGCGCAGGTCGTGTCTGCGTCGCCCGCCGGTTCATTGCCCCGGGCCTGTACCCACGCGCCGGCAGTCTCGTCGGGCCGGGCCCGGCTCTCATCGCCGAGGAGATCGACCTGCCCGGCGGGGTTGTCGAGGCGTGGCAGCGCCGTGCTCAGACACGATTCCGCTTCTAAGCAGCCGAAAACGCGCCTCAAACGGGCGCTTTTCATGCGCCCAGCGCAAAATGACTCCCTCGAGCGTCCATGTGGGGCTCGCGGGAGTTTGGTTTGGGGTGGGTCATCGTGAGGTAGTTGAGAGCAGTGCTCGTCTAGCGGCGAGGTTGATGACCTCGGCGCCTTGCTGCTGGTGGGCTGTGTTGGAGTTGGTGCCTGTCCAGGCGGTGATAAGCGTGGTGGGTACGCCTGTTGCTTCGCTGACTCGTTTGAGAGGGGTGCCCGGCCAGGCGCGTTCGGTTGCCTGCGTGAGGAGTGAGGGCCTTTCGACGGGGACGTCAACGGGTTCGTCGAGGCGCCAGCCGCGCGCGTTGATCTGTCCGTACATGCTCTTCGCGCGCCCGGGCGAGATCAGGTGTAGCCCTTCGGCGCGCTTCACGATGGCCATGAGTGACATCCCGAATCGTGCCTTGAGGCGCATGTAGTCGGGAATCGTCGACCGCTCGCCAATTGAGGCGCGCATGGGTGCCGCTGGCAGGAGGAGCGCTCCCGCGAATTCGAAGGCCATGCGTTCACGTGGCGACCTCGCACGAGGAGGGGTCGCCAGGTCGTGGTCGAAGAGCAGATGAGCGAGCTCGTGGGCGATCGTCATACGCTGTACGTCGCCCCGCTCGGGCCCCAAGGTTGCCATCACGGGCCGATTCTCACTGGCAGAGGGGCGCGATACGCCCGCCATTGTCGTTCCATAGGAACGTTGTGGGTCCAGGTTTGCGACGACCGCAACACCCATACGCTCCACCATGCGAGTCATCGATGCGACCGGGGTGTCCGCTCCTAATCCTGCGGCCTCACGGACCGCCGTGGCTGCGTCGTCCGCATCCATGTCCAGCACGTCGGGAGGTGTGAACGGATAGTATCCCGAACGCTGCGACGCTGCGCGCCACAGGTCCCCCGCAAGCTGCGTGAGCGCCCCGATCCTACGCTCCTCAAAGGCCCTCGTCGACGCCTTCTTGCGGAACGTCACCGCAGCAGCGTCTGATGCCCGCGGCGCGCGCAAAGAATGAGAGGGGAACGGTGAATTCAGCAGCGAGCCGAACAGCCAGGTCCTCGGAAAGCGGTGATACGCCGTGGATGACCTTCGAGACAGCTCCCTGCGATACTCCAAGCCGCTCGGCTACCTGTGCCTGCGTTATCCCCTCCAGGGCAAGGAGAACCCCCAGACGCCCACCGTAGTAGTTAGCCCGCGAAGCCATGTCCCTCAGCCTCGTCGGCGTCGATCTGCGCAAAGAAGTCCTCCTGCGCGTTCTCTTGCGCATCAGTGAACCGCAAGGAACTCAGCCAGTTGAGGTCCTCGCTCAGGGGAATGCTTGCATCGATAGGAGTCTTGCCCAGGTACCTACCCTGCCCCTTCGGGTGAACCAGGCGCAGGGTGAAACCGTCATCCGCGCGGCCAGGGGTGTTGTAGTCCCACAGGAGCAGAAGATTCAGCTGGGGTATCGGGCTGTCGACCTCAAGGAGAGGGGGTCGCCAAACGGCCTGTCGTGCCCCATTCCTGCCCGCAGCTGGAACCCCGCCGGGGAAAACCGTCGGCGACTCCTTCAAGAATCGCGCAGTGACATCGTCCGACTCTATGATCAGTTGCGCCATCTGCTGCGGCCTACCGGCAATGCGCCACCCCGGAGGAAGAATCTCATCGGCCATCAGGAGCTCACGCAGACTCGCGCGCGACGAGCGGACGCAGCGCAGGGTATCTCTCGTGCGCGAGGCCGCGCATACGCGAATCGGCGTCCTGAAGCGCTGCCCCATGCGCGGACCACATGGCGGGGGAGAGAGCTTCAGCTGCGCGCTGGATAACTGCAATCATGTCCTTGTTGGGCATAATATTCCTCCTCGTGCCTACGAGGAATACTATGCGTCAAAAATACACGTTGCGCCGTGGGTCGAGACCCCCTCCTCGCGTTTGTGCTCAACTTCCGGATGCGCCCGCGTCCCTGCGGCGATCGCCGCCTGCTGCCCCGCCAGCGGGGTCGATAACGCGAGGAGCGGTCATCGTTGTGCCTCCACATCGTTTCGAGTGAGAAGTGGAGAGCTTTCTCGAAGGATCACGCGGTGACCGCACGCATGTCAAACGGGCCGATCACCACACGGTTACACACTATGCGGGACGCTACCGGTCTTGTGTGCTGAGGCGCGATGTTGTGACGGTTGGGCGCGGAGTTACCATTGCCTCCCGATACCCCTGGGGGTATTATCGATCGTGTCGCGGCGAGCATGCCTTGCCAGTGGGGACAGAGACAGAAAGTGAGCCGAACATGCGAGTAGTGGTCGTCGGAGGGGTCGCGGGCGGCATGAGCGCGGCGGCGCGCCTGCGCAGGCGCGCCGAGGACGCCGAGATCATCGTCCTGGAGCGGGGGAGCTATGTGTCTTTCGCGAACTGTGGGCTCCCGTACTACGTCGGTGGCGAGATCGAAGACCCCGCCAAGCTCCTCCTCCACACCCCGCAAACCCTCAAGGCCGCGCTCAATCTGGACGTGCGCATCAACTCCGAGGTCACCGAGATCGACCCCGATAACCACTGCGTCGCGGTCGCCGACACGGGCGCGGGCAACACTTACACGCTTTCCTACGACTACCTGATCCTCTCTCCCGGCGCGCTCGCCGCACGTCCGCCGATCGACGGCCTCGACTCCCCGCGCGTGCGCACCCTGCGCACGGTTGATGATGCTCTCGCCCTGCGCGAGGCCTCGGGCACCCGCGCCATCGTGCTCGGTGCCGGCTTCATCGGTATCGAGGCCGCCGAGGCCCTCGCCGCTCGTGGTTTCGAAACCCACCTCGTCGAGCTCGCCGAGCACGTCCTGCCGCCGCTCGAGGTCGAGATGGCAACGCTGGTCGCCCAAGAGCTGCGAAACCTGGGCGTGCACGTCCACGCGGGCGTCGCCGCCCAGGCCATCGCCCACGCTGACAACAACGATGTCGTGACCCTCTCCGACGGCACCGCGCTGGACGCCGACGTCATCGTCCTGTCCGTCGGCGTCCGCCCCGACACCGCGGTCGCCCAGGCAGCTGGCATCCGGACCCGCCGGGGCTACGTCGTCATCGACGATCACGGTCGCACCAGCGCCGACGACATCTACGCGATCGGCGACGGTACGATCGGCTGCGACCAGGACCGTCCAGTTGCGCTGGCCGGTCCCGCGAACCGCGGCGGACGCCTCATCGCCGACGTGATCGCCGACGCCGAATGCGGCGAGGCCACCGCCCGACCTATCCCGAGCCCCCAGGGCACCGCTATCGTCCGGGTGGGCGGGCTCACCGCCGCCATGACCGGTGCCAACCGCGCGACCCTGGACGCTGCGGGCGCCGAGTACTTCACGGTGCACACGCACGCGAACCAGCACGTGGGCTATTTCCCCGGTGCCCAGCCCGTGCACATCCTCATGCACGTCGGCACCGATGGGCAGATTCTCGGCGCGCAAGCGGTCGGCGTCGAAGGCGTGGACCGCAGGATCGACGTCATTGCGACGGCGATGCGGGCTCGCCTCGCAGCCCCCGATCTCATGGACCTGGATCTGGCGTACGCGCCGCCGTACGGCCAAGCCAAGGACCCGGTGAACCAGACCGGCATGGTCGCCCACAACGTGCTGACCGGGCAGCTGGCGCTGACCGGACCAAACGAGCTCACCGAGGACATGCCGGTGCTGGACGTGCGCACGCCGGCCGAGTACGCGCAGGGTCACATGCCCAACTCCCTGAACATTCCGCACACGCAGCTGCGCGACCGCCTCGACGAGGTGCAAGCCTGGGTCGACGAGGAGATCGGCGACCGGCCATTCGTCGTCATGTGCGCCGCCGGCGTGCGCTCCTGGATTGGCTACCGCATCGTGCGCGCGGCAGGCTTCAACGTGACCATGCTGTCGGGCGGTATCCAGACGCTGCGGGCGTGGCTCGGCGAGAGGGCCGAGACCGTGCTGGCCGCGGAAGGGGACCGCTAGCGCATGGCAACGCAAGCACAGATCGTCAATCGCCTCAAACGCGCCCGCGGCCAACTCGACGCTCTCATCGAGCAGCTGGAAAGCGGGGACGGTAACTGCCGGGAGGTCTTGACTCAGTTCGCGGCAGTCAACTCCGCGATGAAACGAGCTAGCTACCTCGCGGTCGCGACGATCATGTCGCAGTGTGCGCAGGAGGTTGTCGGCTCACGGAACGAGGCCGACCCTCTGTCGGCGCGAACGGAATCGTTCGTGGCTGCGGACAGGGTGACGATGGAGGAGCTTGAGCAGCTTTTCCTCCGCCTGACCTAAAGCGTCGATAGATCCACTATCACGAATAGAACACTTATCAATGCGCAACGAATCCGCAACGGATCCGAGGCACAACACCACAAGGAGAAAACAATGTGTCGACCCACCACCTGCGAGGTATGCGGAAAGACCACCTGGAAGGGCTGCGGCAAGCACATCGACTCGGTGAAGGCCCGGGTGCCCGACGAACAGTGGTGCAATAAGGAGCACACCGACGAGGAGTATGCCGCCGCCCGGAAGAAGCGCGGCCTATTTGGCAGCTTCTGCGGATAGCTAGTTGCCCGAGGCCGTCTCCTCGTGGGGACGCTGAGGGGTGTGCAGTCAACGCGTCGATGGGGTCCAGCCTTGGTGCTGGCTCCATCGACGCATAGTCATGTCATCGGAGCCGCTCGGCTGTCGAATCCCATTTTCTTTCGGATCATTCACGTATCATTGATTCATGAGGTGGGCGACAAGATCAACGTGGATTCGTATTGCTGTGCTGTTCGGCCTCTACATGCTGGTGCCGGCGGCTTGGTTCAGCTTCATGTCCTTCTCGGACTCGATGGACATCGTGAAGAGCCTTGTCTTCCTGATCGTGCTCGCGATCCTGCCGGTACTAGCGATGGCCTTCGGCGCGTGGGACGGTGTGAAGGAGGGCTTCAGCTTCCTGTGGCTGCTCGCTCCCTTCGTATGTTTCTTGGCGCCGATGTACCTGTTCCTCAACGACAGTGCCCTCATCTACGGGGTGGGCTATAGCCTGCTCGGCTTCGCGGCCCATGGCCTCGGCGCGCTGGCCTTTCGCAAACGTGCGAGAGGGCAATAGCAGAGTCTGATATCAGGCTGGCTTTGCAGTGGAACGAAGCGATTTGTTTGTCAGGCTCATTTCGTAAAATGAGCGCGCAATGTTGCGCAGTTTGAATAAGTATGAAAGAATCTGTAGTCAGTGGAAAGTGAAAATTCTCGAGAGTTTGAGCATTTTTGCCTTCCTTGATTGTTTGGATACCGTGTTGAGTGAGAAGGTGGCTCGTCATGGCTCGTAGGCTGGTGTTTGTGCCTGGCTCTGAGAGTCCGTATGTTTCGGAATTGTCTCTGGAATTTGAACAATTTTCCGGATCTTCTATTCAGCAGAAGCGGCGTTCGATTGCAAGGTTGCATGCGTCGTATGTGGCTAAGTTTCCTTCGTCGCGCGTTCTGGAGGTTTCATCCAAGAGTGAAAGAGACCTTGGAGTTCAGTTAAGCGCTTTCAATTTGATGATTGAGCATCCGGAACGCGGAAGTTACAGTGTTGAATGTGCGTTCCAGGCTTCAAAGGTGTTTGCGCATGGTGGCCCGTTTGTTGATCTTCTCGATGTCTCGAGTCGTGCAGCAAAAACAGATCGGCGACTGAGGGAAAGTGGAAAGCTCGTCGGTTTCAAGTATTTTGCACATGAATTCCCATTAGAGCCGAAGACTTATTTTTACGACTGGTTGTACGCCTCGGCTTTTTGTCGTGATGATGAGATCGTTGAGCAGGTAATGATGTTCGATGCATTCACCGATATCGAGCATAATCCTGAGTGGTCGATCAACTGTCAGGCAAGGACTGTGGCTAAAGTGGTGGGTCTTGCCCGCGCGGGGCTTCTGGAGGATGCCCTGCAGTCGCCTCGAGCGTTTCTGGAACTTGGGTATCGATAGCTTTTTGTTGACCTGTCACTTTGTTCGACAGTGGAGGAATAGTGTGATCTCGGATCGAGGTTCCGTGCTCGCCTACGCGGATAGGTTGCGAACATGTGGATAGGTTACGAGCATGTGGATAGCTTATTAACCTATCCGCAAGTGAATAACCTATCCGTATCCGCATAACCTATCCGCGTGAGCCGTTTGCTCCACGCGACAGCGGGAGCTAACGCCCCTCTCGGACGAGCCTGCGCAGCATCGCCCCGTACGTGAGCGAACCGCGGCTCGTGTACTCGCAGTGCCCCCACCCCGCCCAGACGCGCAGCTTGGCCTGCGGATAGAGTCGCGGAATCACGCGCCGCGCGAGTCGCAGGTCTGAGTCTTTCTGCCCGTACGTGAACGTGCAGCGCCGCTGAATGGCGGGTGAGAGGGGTGGCAGGCTGACGTGCGAGCAGTCGCGTACGATCGCGCGGATGCTCTCTTCGCTCATCGCGGCGAAACTAGCGACCATCGCGTGAGCGGCCTGCTCGCCGTAGAGGCGCGCGAGCTGGCGTGCTCCGGCCTCGGGATCCCGCACGGCCTTCCGGTGTTTCGTGACCATGACACGGCTGAGAATGGACCCGCCGACTCGGGCCACGGGCCCGCCCGAGTAGAAGCTCACCCCTTCAATATAGAGTCGGTCACATGCGAGGTCCGGGAATCGCAGTAGCTCGAACAGGATGACCCCGCCGAGCGACGCGCCAAATCCTAGAGACAAGCGATGTACTCCTTGGGAGGTCAGTCACTCGTTGATCACCGCCGCCTCTGCCGCTGCCGCCACGTAGGGGACCCCGGCCTCGTCCCCGTGGGCGGACAGGTCCGGCACGAGAAAGCGCAGGCCGGAGCCCATGTGATCGCAGAGCGCGGCCTTCATGCTCAAGGCCGAGGACAGCATCGGGTGAATGATGAGAACGGTGGGACAGTCCTGTCCGCAAGGCCCGTAGATGTGCATCTTCATGGTGTCGCTCAAGGATTGTGAGCAGCGAGTTGGTCGTTGAGGTTACAGGTATTCGCGGGGGTCGAGTGAAGCTGTAAAGTGGTCACGCTTCATGGAAGTCGTCCAGATTCGCGCATCGGTTTTGATGTTGCCGAATGTTCGTCTGTCGGAAGGGTCATACCACTTTGAGGCTTCGATCTTCGCAGTCTGGAGTTTGTGTGCCTCGTCAAGGGCTGGGGCAAGGTCTGTATCTCGTGAGCAAGGGTAACCACGTCGTAGTTTCCTGATCGTTCGAGTCGAACGAGTGCGAGGGCACACATGACATCGACGCCTTTTTCTCTGCGAGTTGAGCGAATCGGAGTTTTCTGGCCGTCGTGCCACTCCCAGTTGTATTTCTGAGGACGCAGAGTTACTGAAACTATCCCCTGATGTCCGTACTCCCACTGTGACTTTTGTTCAAGGTTGCGACGGTAGCCCTCGGGGTCGTCATCTGGGATTGGGATTCCACGGAAAACTTCAATGCGAGCGACTTCGACCTCGTGCAGGCCGTCGCTGTTGCGCGCCTTCGCGAGTTGTTTTGCGAAACGGAATGGCTCGATGAGGCTCTCTTCGATAGGGCGACCCGCAAGAAGAAGCTGGACTGCTCCTCGGCCGAGTACCTGACGATCGACGAGGGAACGTGCGTGCAATGCATGCACGTCGGCAGCTACGACAACGAACCCGCAACCGTCGAGGCCATGCACGCCTACATGGAAGAACGCGGCTACACGCTCGACCTCACCGAGGCGCGCCTGCATCACGAGATCTACTTAAGCGACGCGCGCAAGGTTGCACCCGAGAAGCTCAAGACCGTCATTCGACACCCCATCGCGCCCGCGACAACCGCAGCCTCTGCGCAAGGGCAACCGCGCCACTGACCGGGCGCCAGGGTGCTCCGGTGACTCGCGGTGCGGCACGCCCCTCCCGCAACTTGCTGGCCGCCGGGCGCCGGGGCCGGTAGTGTTGGCTTGTTCACCGTATAACGCGAAGGAGTAGATCATGCTAGTGGTCACGACCCCAACGGTCGAAGGCGCGCCCATCAAGCAATACATCGGGATGGTCTCGGGCGAAACGTTCGCCGGCGTCAACATGTTCAAGGACTTCGGCGCGAGCCTGTCGAACATGTTCGGCGGACGCGCCTCCCAGTACGAGGAGGAGATCGGCAACGCCGCAGCGACCGCCGTCAACGAGATGTGCGCCCGCGCCCAATCGATGGGAGCAAACGCCGTCGTGGGAGTGAAAGTCGACTATTTCACCGCAGGCGCGGACAATGGCATGCTCGCCGCGATCGCGACGGGCACGGCAGTCATCCTGTGATCCGTGCGGTTGATACTTCGACCCCGCGCGAATGAGTCCGCCGACCGACTTCCCGGGCACCTCGTCCGCGAGCCAGTCGGCGGACTCACTGCGTTCCCGTGGCACACCGGAGACGCGAGTGCGCCTCGCCGAGGAGAATAGAAACTTACCTCATGCAATAATTATATAGGCACAACTAAGTTGATGCATGGTACCCTAATTAAGTCTCGGGGTAAAGGGGTTGACGCATGCTGAGAACAAAGCCGACGAGATCTTTGCAGTAACGGGCGACCACCCTACCCTTAACGCTGGGTGAGGCCGCCGTGGCGGCACCGACGCCCACTTCCAGATGTCAACCAAGTGAGCCATAGATGTCCCATCGAAAGATCTCGGCGCTGGTGCTGGCAACAGTCGGCGCCCTCGCCATGACCACCGTGAGCATTCCGGCGTCCTTTGCGGCCGACGCACCAGACGGCGCCGAGCACAACGACTCGACGTCCGATGCTGCCCAGTCGGATCCCCCCGCCTCGTCGGGCGACGTGCCTCTAGACGCCAGCGCGCAGTCGGAAGCCCCCCAGGAGGGCGGGGAAGAGAACCCGACCACCTCCGCGGATAGCTTCCCGGCCGACGACACGCCGACGACGATCATCGTCCAGCTGCGAGAAGGCAGCGTCGGAATCCCGTGGTACCGCCGAATCTTCGGCCTGAGTTCCTCGACCAAGCACCAGGAAGTGAAGGACCGCATCGAAGCCTCGGTCCAAGCGGTCGTGCCCGGCGCGGACGTGACGGACGTGCGAGACTACACCCGCGCGCTTGACGGCTTCGCCATCGAGGCCCCTGCCTCGTCCCTCGACGCCATTAAGGCCACCGAGGGCGTCAAGGCCGCCTTCATCGAGCGTCACCACAAGCCGATGGTCGTCGAGGGCGATGCCGACACGATGGCCGCGCAGGCAGTGGACCCCTCCCTACAAAACGCCTCCTCCCTGGAGATGACGCGCGCCAACCAGACCGCTCAGAAGGGTGACAAACAGGTCATCGAGGTCATCGACACCGGCATCGAAGCCACCCACCAGGCGTTCTCCGGCTCCATGGACGGCACTGACGTACGCATGACGCAGGCCGACGTGGAAGCCCTCGCGGGCACGCTCACCCACGGTAAGAGTGGCGCCTACATCAACAAGAAGATCCCCTTCGTCTACGACTATGCCGACAACGACGCGGACGTTCTTCCCGTGTCCAGCAAGGACCTCTCACACGGCACGCACGTCGCGGCGATCGCAGCCGCCAACGCCGCCGACCTGCAGGGAACCGCCCCCAACGCCCAGATCATCGTGGCCAAGGTTGCCTCCGACAAGGACGGCTCGATCCCGGACAGCACCGTGCTCGCCGCCCTTGACGACGCCGTGGTCATAAGGCCAGACTCGATCAACCTCTCCCTGGGTGAAGACGCTGGCATGGGCACCGAGGCCGGAACCGTGTACGCGGATGTCTACAAGAACCTCGCCGCCGCCGGCGTGACCGTCAACGCCGCCGCGGGCAACTCCTACTCGAGCGCCTACTCCAACAAGAGCGGCAAGAATCGCCCCTACGCGACCGACCCCGACGCGGGCACGCTCTCCGAACCCGCTTCCTACAGCTCAACCCTGGCTGTTGCCTCGGTCAACAACCAGGACGCGCTGCCCTACCTGACGGTGGGGGATCGCAAGGTTGTCTACCGCAAGTCCCGCGGCCTCAAGGATGCCGTCGTGCCGAGCCTGAGGGACATCGAGGAGGGAACCTACACCCTCGTGTACGCCGGCATTGGTGACGCGGCAGCCCTCGACAAGCTGGTGGCCGAGCACCCCGGCGACCTCTCGAAGGTCATCGTCCTGGAAGACCGCGGCGGCTCCGACAGTGCCACCGGCGCGGACATGACGCACGAGGCCAAGGTCAAGGGCCTCACGCAGCTGGCCTCCAAGCCCGCCGCCCTCATCATCGGTGACTCCGAGGTCGCGGAAACCCCATACGTGGCTACCATCGCGGCCACCCACACGATGCCCACCGTGACTATCACCCAGAAGGAGAAGGACACCCTCATCGAGGCCATCAAGGCCAGCGAGTCCGGCTCCATCACGATCGCGAACCCGCACTCGGGCCTGCAGCTCGCCTCAACCAACCCGTCGATCTCCGACTTCACGTCGTGGGGCGTCACCCCCGACCTCAAGCTCAAGCCCGAGATCGCCGCCCCCGGCGGCAATATCGTTGCCGCCGTCCTGGGCAACACCTACCGTGCGATGTCCGGCACCTCCATGGCGACCCCGCAGGTCGCGGGCATCGCCACCCTGGTTCGCCAGCGCGTGGGCGAGGACCCGGCCTTTGCCGCGATGTCGGATGCTGATCGGGCCGCGGTCGTCACCAACCTCATGATGGGCACCGCCCACCCGCTGCTCGACATCGACCAGAACAACGGCACGTACTACTCGCCGCGCCGCGTGGGTGCCGGCCAGGTGGACGCGCTCGCGGCCACGACCACGTTCGTCTACCCCAGCGTGGTGGGCGCGGAAAACCCGTGGCGCCCCAAGGCCGACCTGGGTGAGGGCACGAACGGGTGGACCTTCCAGGTCACCCTGACGAACGTCTCCGATACCGCTCGCACCTACACCCTGGGCGGCCAGGCACTCTCCGAGATCGTCGATGGTGGCCTGTTCACCGAGCACTCCAAGAACTGGGCGGGGCAGGGCATCGACCTGACCTTCTCCGCGGGCTCCGTAACGGTGCCCGCCAAGGGCACCTCCACCGTGAGTGTCACCGTGACCCCGCAGGCAGCCTTCGCCTCGTACGCGAACGCTAACGCCCCCAAGGGCACCTTCATCGACGGTGCCGTCACCTTCACGAGCGCCGATGGTGCCCCCGACCTCACCGTTCCCTACATGGGCTTCTACGGCTCCTGGGGCTCACCCGCCGTCTTTGACGCCAAGTGGTTCGACGGCACGACCAACGCGGTCCACTCCTGCGCCTCGACGCTGCTCAACCCCGCGACCGAGGTGCCCCTCGGCGCGCTGAACCCGCTCGTCGGCCAGGAGATCGACGACGTGCGCGCGGTCGACCCCGCGTACTTCATCATGTCGCGTTCGGCGCTGCCCGATGCCCCCTCCCGTCTCCTGCCGCGCACCTGCCTGCTGCGTAACTCCCCGAAGGTGACCTACACCTACACGAACGAGACCGGCGACGTCGTGCGCGAGTACACCTTCGAGCGCGCCCGCAAGTCCCTGTTCAACTATCACGCCAGCAGGATCGAGCCCATCGAAAGCCAGGAAGGCAACAACCCCGTCTTCGACGGATTCGACAAGGACGGCAAGGAGCTGCCCGCGGGCCGCTACAAGCTGACGATCGACGCGGCCTCGGTCGCTCCCTCGAGCGTCAGCTCGCAGATGACCTGGGACTTCACCCTGGACACCCAGGCTCCCGTCATCTCCAACCTGGTCGTGACCGGCGAGGGGGACGCGCGCGTCGTCTCCTTCGACGTCGCCGACAACTCGCCGCTGGCGGGCATCGCCTTCTCCGAGTCGCCGACCTCGCGTCACTACTACGACGAGAAGGAGGCCGTGGGTGCCAACCGCCAGGCCGACGGCACCTACGCCAAGCACTACGAGATCAAGTGGGCAGACCTCATCGACCGCGCGGATTCCTCCGACCCGGCGACCGCCTACCTCTTCGCGTGGGACTGGGGCAAGAACCAGGCGCGTCAGGTGATCCGCTTCCGCACGATCCCGATGACCTCCCTGTCCGTGACACCCGAGTCTTCCTCGGTCGTCGCGGGCGAGACGGTTGCGCTGAGCGCCTCCTATGAGCCGGCCAGCGCCAACGTTACCGACCTCGTGTGGACCTCCTCGAACGAGGCCGTGGCCACCGTGAACGACAACGGCGAGGTCCAGACGCTGGCCGCCGGCGACGCGACGATTACCGCGACCGACGCCTCCCAGTCGACACTGTCCGCAAGCGCGCAGGTCCACGTGCGTACGATCTCCGAAGATGCGGGGATTGAGGTCGCTGAGGCAGCGGTGAGCGTCAAGGTGGGTGAGAGCGCCCCCGTGAAAGCGTACCTGGCGCCCTCACTCAAGGACCGCGCTGTGACGTGGAGCGTGGAGCCGGCCGACCTGGCCACCGTTGTCGCCGACACCGACACGCGCAAGGCGACGCTGACCGCTGGCGATCACGCGGGTTCCGGCACGCTGACCGCCACCGTCACCACCGAGGGTGGCGCGGTTAAGACCGCGACTATCCCAGTGACCGTGCGCGTGGCTGACGCCGACGACTTCGAGATCAACGAGGAAGGCGTCCTTGTGAAGTACAAGGGCTCCGCCACGGACGTGACGATCCCCGAGACCGTGACTTCCATCGCAGAGCGGGCCTTCGCGAGCTCCAGTGTGGAGAACGTGACGATCCCCGCCTCGGTGCGATCGATCGGCCAGGAGGCCTTCATCTACAGCTCGCTGAAGACGATCGCCTTCGTCGACGACGCGGCCCGCCCCGCCCAGCTGACCACGATCGCGGACCGCGCGTTCGCGAACACGAGTCTTCAGGCTATTGAGCTGCCGCGTTCCGTCGTGACGATAGGAGCTGGGGTATTCGACTACAACTCGGCGCTCACCTCGATCAAGCTGGGGCCGAACGTCGATGCCTCCTCGGTGACCGGCGGCTACGCGGAGACCAGCGCGCTCATGAGCGTCGAGGTCGACCCGGCGAACCCGAACTTCGACAGCGTGGACGGCGTCTTGTACTCCAAGGACCACTCGAAGCTGATCATCTACCCGGCGGCGAAGAACGCAGGCGGGGCCTACACGGTCCTGGACGGCGTTCAGGCGATCGCGTACCGCGCCTTCCAGAAGGCGTCCATCACGAGTGTGACGCTTCCCGACTCCCTGCGCTCCATCGGCGAAGAGGGCTTCCGCCTCTCCGCGCTTACCGCGGTGGCCCTCCCCGAGAAGTTCGAGACCCTGGGCGTGTGCGCTTTCTGCTCCGCCGACAAGCTTGACAGCATCGACCTGGGTGGAACGATCGCGGTGGGCGGTAGCGCCTTCGAAAGCACGAAGGCCAAGGCGGGAATCAATTTCCGCCCCGAGCTGGGACGACTGGCAACGATCGGCGACTTCGCGTTTAGTCGCACCGCCCCCGTCTCGGTGGCGCTGCCCGACTCAGTGACCACGGTCGGCGAGCAGGCGTTCTCGGAGAACACGGCCCTGACCTCGTTCCACATCGGCTCGGGCGTCACCTCCTTCGCCGAGACCGCCCTGTATAACGACCGCAAGATCGCATCGCTCACGGTCGCTCCTGCCAACGCGGTGTACTCCGCCGAACGCAATGTCCTGTACCGCAAGGCGGACGATGGCCTGCACCTGATGCTCTCCCCGGCCGCCAACACGCTCACCGACTATACGGTGCGCGCGGGTACGGTCGAGATCGGTGCTTCGGCGTTCGCCAACAACAAGTCACTCACGCGCGTCGTGCTGCCCGAAGGGGTCACGACCATCGGTGACGACGCTTTCGCGGGCTGCACAGCACTGACAGACCTGGTCATTCCGGACTCGATGGAGCGCTCGAGTGGCGTTGTGGGTAACTCCCTGGAGGTCGTCGAGTACGGCACCAAGATCCGCTCGATCCGCATGGAAGGCAGCTGGGTGCCGATGCCGCGCCGCATCGTCGTGCGGGGAGGCCAGGACGGCTCCTTTGTGTACGACGGACGCCCGACCAACGGGCGCCGCCAGAGCGCCTTCTTTGGCGAGGGCATGACCCGAGTGTCTTTCGGCGTGGATGTCCCACGCGTCCTCGTCCTACCGTCGACGCTGACCCGCCTCGATCTGGAGACAGAGCTGAGCGAGGAGAAAAAGGACGACACCCACGTGTACGTTGCCGCGACCGAGGGAGAGCCGGCGTGGAACGTTGCCAAGGCCGCTCTTGAGGCCGCGGGCATCGACGCCTCCCACCTGCACACGTTCACGGCAGCCTCGATGACCCTGTCCGGCGCGGGAATCGCCGAGGCCGGGGGAAGCTACACCTACACGGGCCAGGCCGGGGCATCGGTCGAGGTGACAGCGTCGGTCGCCGGTGGCATCGCCGGAACCCAGCAGGTGCGCGCCGTTCAGATCGGCGCGGATGGCACCGAGATGCTCGTGCGCGACTGGACGACGGTGACGGACGGAGGGGACCGCGCGGCGGCCTCCTCGGTGACCTTCCCGTGGACCCCGTCGGCGGCGGACGCGAGCCTGCGTGTTCAGGTCCGCGATGCCTCGTACCTGACGAACACCCTCGTGCTGAAGCAGCCGGGCACGCCCGAGCCGCAGCCGACCCCGGACCCGACGCCGAGACCCGATCCGACCCCGGAGCCGACGCCGATACCCGATCCGACCCCGGAGCCTGGCCCTGCTCAGCAGGATGGCCGGTGGGTGAGTGATTCGCGTGGTTGGTGGTATCGCTATTCTGATGGTTCGTACCCGGTGAGTGAGAGGGTTGCGATTGGTGGTCAGGTTTATCGTTTTGGTGCTGATGGGTATATGCGTACCGGTTGGGTTAGTGAGCAGGGGTCGTGGTTCTTCCATGGTGGCTCGGGTGCTGAGGCATCGGGCTGGGTGAAGGACGGTGGTTCCTGGTATTACTTGACGCCTGGTAGTGGCGCGATGGCGACCGGCTGGCTCAAGGACGGTGACTCGTGGTACTACTTGACGCCGGGTAGCGGTGCGATGGCGACCGGCTGGGTGAAGGATGGTGGTTCCTGGTATTACCTGACTCCTGGTAGCGGTGCGATGGCCACCGGCTGGGTCCAAGACCGTGGTTCCTGGTATTACCTGGCTCCTGGTAGCGGTGCGATGGCCACCGGCTGGATTCGCATTGATGGCCAGTGGTACCACTTCACTGCCTCGGGTCGTTGGGTCGGCTGATTGTGTGAGGGTTCGCGCCCCCCCGGGAGGTTTCCCGGGGGGGCGCGGCATTGTGTGGTTGGTTGTGGTGGGCAGTCTCAGGGTTTTTTCAGGTTGTGTTGGTGGTGTGGTCAGGTTGGGTTTGTAGGGTGGGGGTCATAAGGGAATACGGCACAGGCCGGTGGGGCTTGAGTGATGCCGACGAGATGACTGTGAGGTGCCTTCTGGGAGTACTTGTACTGTGTTGATGGGATATGTCGTGGGGCCGGCCGTTGGGTCGGCCCCACGGCATGTCTGTGGTGGGGTGCGGGGGCGTGGTGTTGTGTGTCTGGCGTGCTGGTGGTTCCTCAGAGTCGGTCGATCCCGGCGTCCCATGCGGCGCGCATGGGGTTGGCGTCGGCGACCAGCTGATCGAAACGCAGATCCGCACTATCGCTCCCCGAGAATCATTGTCGCTCGGTCAAACAACAGTGTAGTCGACTCCCCGTAAACGCCATGTAACAAGCGTTATCCAGGATAAACGGGTACTTTACAACTGGCCACACTCAGGGATAATAGGGGGCGAGTAGTGACGCTCATTCTCCTTTCCGCCCCCTCAACACAGGGAGTAGCAGATGTCTCACCGAAAACTACCCGTCCTGGCCTTAGCGGCTTCCGGAGCCTTTCTTCTCACGACGATCAGCGTTCCCGCTGCGCTTGCCGCCGACTCTGGCGTGGCTCACGGCGCCAGCCTCGTGCAGAAAGCCGAGGCGACCGGCCCGGCGATCGATGTTCCCGTCACCTCGTTGAGCCTATGGCCCGATCGGACGGTGCTCGTTCCCGGGCAGCAGATCACCGTGGGCGCTGAGTACGACACGCGCACCGCGCAATCCGGCGAGGTGACGTGGAGCTCCTCGGACGAGTCCGTCCTCAGTGTCGAAGGCCACGGCCGTGTCACGGCCAAGGGGGTCGGCAGTGCGGTCATCACCGCAACAGACAACAACGATTCCTCCATGATAGCCACCGCCTCGATCCAGGTTCGCCCCGTTACCGAGGAGACCGGCATCGAGCTGTCGGAGTCCTCGCTCACCCTCACGGCCGGCCATGGCACGATCCTCAATCCCCTCCTGGCCCCCTCGCTGCGAGGCGCCGCGGTGTCGTGGTCGATCGAACCATCCTCACTCGGTCAAGTCTCTCCCAACTCCGACGGGGTCATGGTCTTTTTCACGGCCTCCGAACAGCCCGGCAGCGGAACGCTGAGTGCCACGGTGACGACAACGGCAGGAACGGCCAAGAGCGCCACCATCCCGGTGCGGGTTGACCCCGACATGACGGGCGACTTCGTCATTGACGACAAAGGAGTCCTCACCGATTACAAGGGCAAGGACACGGACGTCACGATCCCCGACAACGTGACGACGATCGGCCGCCACGCCTTCTCCGGGTCCCACGCGGAGAACATCTGGGTGCCGGCGAGCGTGACCGATATCGACGAGGAGGGTTTCGGGGCGAATAGCTACCTGAAGACGATCACCTTCCAGGACGACGATGCTCACCCCTCTCGACTCACCTCGGTGGGGAACCGAGCCTTCACTCGCACGAGCCTGAAGGAGGTGACCCTGCCACGCTCGGTCGTGCAGATCTACGACGAGGCCTTCGCCGAGATCCACGAGCTGACCTCCGTTCACCTTGGTCCCAACGTGGCCGCCGGGCAGCTGACCTATGGTTTCATCCACTCCCCGAACCTCGTCTCCATCGACGTGGACTCCACCAACCCCAACTACGCGAGCGTCGACGGCGTCCTGTACACCAAGGATCACTCAGACCTCGTTGCATTCCCCCTCGGCAAGAACGTGGGGGGATCGTACGCGGTCGTGGAGGGAACCGTGACCATCGACGAGGGGGCCTTCGAGGAGGCCAAGCTGGAGTCGGTGACCTTCCCGAGCACGCTTCGTCACGTCGGATCGAGGGCGTTCGCTCACTCGTCCGTGACGGCGTTGACCCTGCCAGACGCGTTTGAGACCATGGGGTCCATGGCGTTCTGGTACATGCCGCGCCTCGCGCGCCTCAACCTCGGGGGCGCACTGAAGGTCCCCCACAGCGCATTCCGATACAACAACGCCCTCAGTGAGGTGGACCTGCGCCCCGACCTGAACAGGCTGTCGGAGATCGGCGAAGGCGCATTCGAGGAGATCGCCGCCAGCTCTATCACGCTACCGGATTCAGTGCGGAGCATCGGTGAATCGTCATTCGCTCGAAACCGGGCTCTGACGAAGCTCCACCTCGGCGCATCGCTGGCCTCCATCGGGAGCTACGCGCTGGCCGGGGACGACAACCTTGCGACCATCACAGTCAGCCCCAACAGCTCCGTCTATTCCGTCGATAGCGGGGTCCTGTACGCGAAGCTTCGCGGTGGCCGACAGTTGGCCCTTTCTCTTCCGACGAACACGGTCAGCGAGTTGATTGTTCCCGCTGACACGGTCGAGATCTCATCCTGGGCTCTGCGAAACAACACCGCCCTGAAGCGCGTCGTCCTGCCCGAAGGGCTGACATCCATCGGCTATGGAGCCTTCGACGGGTGCTCCAACCTGACGGAGCTGGTCATCCCCGATTCCGTCGAGGTGTCCAGGGGGGTCGTGAACACAGGCTTGGATACCGTCGAGTACGGGACGAAGATCCGAGACGTCTGGATGACCTCGAGGGGAGTGCGCATGGCCCGCCACATCATCGTGCGCGGGGGAGTCGATGGGTCCTTCTACACCGACGGTGATGCCACGAATGGACGACCCGAGAGCGCATTCTTCGGCGAAGGCATGACCACCATCGAGTTCATGACCGAGGCGCCTCGCGTCCTCGTGCTCCCCTCGACCGTCACGCGCCTCGCCATCGAACCGTTCCCGCGAGGAGGTCAACAGCCCGATATTGAGGTCTATGTCGCAGCTTCCGAGGGCTCACCGGCCTGGTCGGTCGCGAAGGCGGCAATGGCTGAGGCAAAGATCGATGCGTCTCACCTGCACGTCTACAACCCTGCGCAGCTGGCGCTTTCCGGTGAGGGCGTGAGCGAGGCCGGCGACGGCTACACGTTGCGTGGCTCGGTCGGCGCGTCGGCCACAGTGAGCGCCTCGGTGGAAGGGGGCGTGGCGAGCGGCCGCGAGATGCGCGTCGTGCGCGTGGAAGCGGATGGATCCGACACCGTCGTCCAGGATTGGAGCGCGATGACGAGCCAGCCGGACGGGTCGTCCTCCCTGTCATACACGAGGCTCCTGTCCACTCAGTATGAGCGGCTGCGTGTCGACGTGCGTGATGCCACACGCATCGTGCGGTCGGTGAGACTCTCGGTCGAGAATGCGCTCGCGCCACCCAACGAGGACCCCTCGCCGACACCACGGGAAGGAACGTGGACGTGGAGCGTGCGCGGCTGGTGGTATCGCTACGCTGATGGTTCCTACCCGGCGAGTGAGAAGCTCACGATCGGTGGCCAGGTCTATCGTTTCGACGAGGGAGGCTACATGCGTACCGGCTGGGTGAGCGACGAGGGCGTCTGGTATTACCATGGCGGCTCCGGGGCGCAGGTGAGCGGCTGGGTGCTTGACGGCCTGTCCTGGTGTTACCTGGCTCCAGGTAGCGGTGCGATGGCGACCGGCTGGCTTGATCTCGGTGGTACCTGGTATTACCTGGCCCCCGGCAGCGGTGCAATGACCACGGGTTGGCTCAAGGATGGTGACTCGTGGTACTACCTGACGCCTGGTAGCGGTGCGATGGCGACGGGGCGCGTGCTCATTGGCTCGTCCTGGTATCGCTTTGATGCCTCGGGTCGTTGGTTCGGCTGATTGCGTGAGGGTCCGCTCCCCGGGAGGTCTTCCGGGGGGCGGACCTGCGTGTGGTCGTGGATGAGTGGGACCGACCGATGGTTCGCCTCACGGCGTGTCTGAGCCCCCCAGGACCCGTTGTCGGCATGAAAAATTGCCAGTTGCCGGAGATTTCCCCAGCTTGTGACAAGTAAAAGCGTGGTCACGAGTTGATAAGTAGCGCAAATGCATACTGCACAACTGGAAGAAGTTGCGCATAATAGGAGTGGGCGCCGCTTCGTGCGTACCATCCGTCAAACGTCCGTCAACATAGGGAGTCATTGATGTTTCCTCGAAAGTCTTCGACCCTGGCTCTAGTGGCGGCTGGGGCCTTATCTCTCACCACGGTCAGTGTTCCGGCTGCGTATGCAACCGGCGTTGATGCGATGGCGCAGAACCACACCGTCCAGTCAACCGAGGTGCGGCCCACCCGCGATGTCCCGGGTGCCTCTCTGAGCGTCTGGCCCGGGGACGCGGCTCTTGCTCCCGGGCAGACACTGATGCTGGAAGCAACCTACGACACGGGAACCCCTGGCGACTCCCACGTAACGTGGAAAACCTCCGATAGCTCGTTGGCAACCGTGGATGACAACGGCCTCGTGACGGCCGTGGGCCCTGGTGAGGTCGCGGTCATCGCTACTGACAAACAGGACCCCTCGATCGAGGCGGTCGGCCGGATTCGGATTCGCTCCGTTTCCGAAGACGCCGGGATCGAGCTGTCCGAGTCTGGGGTGACTCGCACCCCAGGCAAGAGCGTGTTCCTGAACGCCCTGCTCTCTCCCTCGTTCCTGGGGCGCCCGGTTGAGTGGACCGTGAGTCCCGCGACGCTGGGAACCGTCGAGACGGGGCCGAACGAGCAGACAGCCATCCTGACAACCTCGGATCAGCCGGGGAACGGGACTCTCACCGCAACCGTCACGTCGCAGGATGGCCAGAAGAAGACCGTCTCGATTCCCCTCACTGTTGTCGCCGCTCCCCAAGCCTCCGACGACTTCATCATCAACGATAGCGGCGTCCTCACCGGCTACCGAGGAAGCGCCACGGACGTCGTCGTTCCTGATGGTGTCACGGAGATCGGTCGTCGTGCCTTCGACGGCCACGAGCTCGACAGCGTCTGGGTGCCCGCCAGCGTGCAGACCCTCGCAGAAGAGGCATTTTACGGCGCGAACCTGAAGAAGATCACCTTCCAGGATGACGACGAGCACCCCTCGCAGCTCACGTGGGTAGGCATCCAAGCGTTCGCCTATTCGACCCTTGAAACAGTGTCCCTGCCACGCGCGGTCAAGGACGTCGACAACTACGCGTTCTCCTACACGGACTACCTGACCTCGGTTCGCCTCGGCCCCAACGTCTCCTCGACGAGGCTCTCCGACGCCTTCGTGAGTTCTCCCCGCCTGACGAGCATCGAGGTCGACGAAGCCAACGCCACCTACGCCAGCGTTGACGGCGTCGTCTACTCCAAGGATCGCGCGACCCTGGTGTTCTTCCCATCGGGCAAGAACGCCACAGGATCGTACGCGGTGCCCGAGGGGACAACAACGATCGGCGTCGGCGCCTTCGCCGTTGCACAGCTGGAGTCTGTGACCCTGCCGGACTCGCTGCGCGAGGTCGCCTCCCGCGCCTTCGAGCAGTCCTCCATCACGGCCGTGGCCTTGCCCGACGCCTTCGAGACGGTCGGCGAGCGAGCATTCTGGTACATGCCCCAGCTCAAGCGCGTTGACCTGGGCGGAACCGTGAAGGTCTCGGACAGCGCCTTCTACAGCAGCGGCGTGACCGAGGTGAACCTGCGCTCGGACCTGAACCGCCTCACCGAGATCGCCGACGGCGCGTTCAACTGGACCTTGGCCACCTCGATCACCCTTCCCGACTCAGTGACGACGATCGGCCAAGAGGCGTTCGCGAACAACGCGGCCCTGACCAAGTTCCACCTGGGTGCCTCGGCCCAATCCCTCGGTGACTTCGCTCTGGGCGAGGACAACAACCTCACGGAACTCAGCGTGAGCCCCTCCAACACCGAACTCTCGGTGGAAAGCGGGGTCCTTTACCAGAAGATCAGTTCCGGTCGTCGTCTGCTCCTGTCTCTGCCGACAAACGGCGCCACCGAGTACAAGGTGACTGCGGGAACCACCGAGGTTGCCCCCTGGGCCTTTGCTCACAACACCGCGCTGCGACGCGTCGTCCTCCCCAAGGGACTGACGACCATCGGCTACGGCGCGTTCGACGGGTGCTCGAACCTGATCGACCTATCCATTCCCAACTCCCTTCAGGTATCCGAAGGGGTAATCAACACGGGGCTGGATACCGTCGAATATGGAACGAAGATCCGCAGCATCGAAATGAACGCACGCGACGCTCGTATCGCTCGGCACATCATCGTGCGCGGGGGAGTCGAGGGATCCTTCTACACGGAAGGTGCAGCCTCCAACGGCCGTCCCGAGAGCGCGTTCTTCGGTGAAGGCATGACGAAGATCGAGTTCATGACCCAGGCTCCCCGCATCCTGGTCCTGCCCTCCAGCCTCAAGGAACTCGTGCTCGAGCGCTTCCCGGAAGGTGGGACGAACAAGGATACCGACGTCTACGTCGCGGCTCCGCAAGGATCCGACGCGTGGGAAGTCGCCAGCACCGCGATGAAGGACGCGGGAATCGACGCGTCCCACCTGCACGTCTACAAGCCCACGCGGGTCACCCTGTCCGGCCAGGGAATCGGCGAGTCGCGGGACGGGTACAAGCTCAGCGCTTCCGCGGGCGCTCCGACGACCGTGAAGGTCTCGGCAGAAGCGGGCGTATCCGGCGGGCGTGAGATGCGCGTCGTCCAGATGAACGCGGATGGCTCCAGGAAGGTGCTGCAGAACTGGACCGCGATGTCCACCAGCGCCGATGCGCGTTCCGCGGCCCTGTCCTACACCTGGAAGCCGACCGATGGCCAGCGCCTGCGCATCTACGTGCGCGACGGCTCACGCACCGTTCGCGCGACGACGTTGACGGTCGACGGCACGTCTGCTCCGAGGGACGGTAAGTGGGTGAGTGATTCGCGTGGTTGGTGGTATCGCTATTCTGATGGTTCGTACCCGGTGAGTGAGAGGGTTGCGATTGGTGGTCAGGTTTATCGTTTTGGTGCTGATGGGTATATGCGTACCGGTTGGGTTAGTGAGCAGGGGTCGTGGTTCTTCCATGGTGGCTCGGGTGCTGAGGCATCGGGCTGGGTGAAGGACGGTGGTTCCTGGTATTACTTGACGCCTGGTAGTGGCGCGATGGCGACCGGCTGGCTCAAGGACGGTGACTCGTGGTACTACTTGACGCCGGGTAGCGGTGCGATGGCGACCGGCTGGGTGAAGGATGGTGGTTCCTGGTATTACCTGACTCCTGGTAGCGGTGCGATGGCCACCGGCTGGGTCCAAGACCGTGGTTCCTGGTATTACCTGGCTCCTGGTAGCGGTGCGATGGCCACCGGCTGGATTCGCATTGATGGCCAGTGGTACCACTTCACTGCCTCGGGTCGTTGGGTCGGCTGATTGTGTGAGGGTTCGCGCCCCCCCGGGAGGTTTCCCGGGGGGGCGCGGCATTGTGTGGTTGGTTGTGGTGGGCAGTCTCAGGGTTTTTTCAGGTTGTGTTGGTGGTGTGGTCAGGTTGGGTTTGTAGGGTGGGGGTCATAAGGGAATACGGCACAGGCCGGTGGGGCTTGAGTGATGCCGACGAGATGACTGTGAGGTGCCTTCTGGGAGTACTTGTACTGTGTTGATGGGATATGTCGTGGGGCCGGCCGTTGGGTCGGCCCCACGGCATGTCTGTGGTGGGGTGCGGGGGCGTGGTGTTGTGTGTCTGGCGTGCTGGTGGTTCCTCAGAGTCGGTCGATCCCGGCGTCCCATGCGGCGCGCATGGGGTTGGCGTCGGCGACCAGCTGATCGAAACGCAGATCCGCAATGTCAATCACCTCGCCGAGAGCGAAGCGCGCCTCGCGCGCCGGCGAGTGCTCGACTCGGCGCCAACCGGAGGACAGCAGGTGCTTGCGGTCCACCACGTTGTCCGCGCAGATCACCAGCGGGCGATTGAACTTGTCGCGGTAGGCCGTGGACAGGGCCCGCAGCTCCTCGGCTTCCTCATCGGTCGCGTCGCCGACCGACAGCGTCGACAGATCGGAGCTCGACTGCTCGTCGCCCTGCCCGTCGAGAACCAGCGACACGACGTCCGTGTAGGATGCGATGAGTTCCTCGGCCTCGTCGGGAGTGGCCGTGAGCACGGCATCCTCGAAGGAGGAGCGCAGCTCGGAGACGGATGCGAAGGGGCGGGACTCCCACGCGCGCTCAACCGGCCACGTGTGCTGAGAGAACATGACGGAGAAGGTGGAGACGAACTCGCTGCGGTCCATCGCGTTGACGTCGTCCAGGTTGATCTTCTTGCCATTGACGACGGCCACGTCCGGCGAGGCCTGACGTCCGACGTGGAAGAACAGGATGTTGAGGATGATGGCCGTCAACGAGCCGATCGTGACACCGGATCCGAAAATGATCTGCAACCAGGAGGGCATGACCGAGACGATCCCGGGTTTGAGAGTCACGAGGAGGGCAAGGCCAATCGACGTGGAAACGATGATGGCGTTGCGGGTGTCGCGCAGGTCGACCTTCGACAGGGTCTGGATGCCGACCACGGCGACGTTGGCAAACATTGCCAGGGAAGCCCCGCCAATGACGGGCTGGGGAATGGCAGCGACGATTGCGGCAGCCTTGGGGAGCAGACCGAGGATGATCATGATGACGCCCGCCGCCGTGACGACCCAGCGGGACTTCACGCGGGTGAGGCGCACCAGTCCCACGTTTTGAGCGAAGCAGGTGTAGGGGAAGGAGTTGAGGACGCCGCCCAGGAGCGTGGACAGGCCGTCGGCCCGCAGGGCGTTGGCAATGTCTCGCGGCGTGATGCGCTTGCCCACGACCTCGCCCGTAGCAAAGACGTCGCCCGTCGTCTCGACGGCGGTGACCGCCATGACGATGATCATCGCGAGGATCGCGGTCGCCGAGAAACGAGGCAGGCCGAAGTAGAAGGGCGTGGTGACGCCCAACCAGGAGGCCTCGCCCACGCCGGAGAAGTTCGTCTTGCCCATCGCGAAGGCGAGTGCCGTCATGACGAGCAGCGCGAGGAGGACCGAGAGGGTGCCCATGAAGCCCTTGAAGAGACGCTGGATCACGACGATGATCGCGATCGTTCCGAAGGCGAAGCCGAGGGCCTCGAAGGTCGCCGAGGCCTTCGCCGAGTCGTCCGCTGCTTTGTCTGCCCAGGCAACGATGTCACCCGCCGAGACAGACAAGAGGGTCGTGCCCATGACCGTCAAGAGCGTGCCGGTAACGATCGGAGGGAAGAAGCGCAGAAGCTTGGCGAAGAATGGGGCGACGAGGAAAACGATGAGTCCGACCGCGATGATCGAGCCGTACATGGTGGCCAGGCCGGTCTTGGGATCGGCGCCCGGGGGCGTGGCTGCCGCGCCGATCGCGATCAGCGGCGAGACCGCGGTAAAGGTGACGCCCTGGATGAGGGGGAGCTTGACGCCGATGAAGCGGCCGATGCCGGCCGACTGGATGATGGTTGCGATGCCGCAGGTGAACAGATCAGCGTTGATGAGGTGAATGAGTGTTTGTGTATCGAGCCCGAGGTTCTGCGCGATGACCCAGGGGACGATAACGGCACCTGCGTAAAACGCGAGGACGTGCTGAATGCCGAGAACGGTGAGTCTAGCGAAGGACGGAACCTGATCGACGGGGTGGGGAGCGGACGAGGGGCTTGATGCCATCTGTGTCTCCTGGGTCTATATCCATGTGGTGTGAGGGACGCCTCCATTCTCTGTGATTGGGATCGGTGTTTTACGAGTTATTGGAAAAGTGTGGCGCGTTGTATTCTGCGGAGGATTTTCTTTTACGATGTCAACAACAGTCGACGCAAGTGGGAAGGGGGCCGATATGACGCGCAATGGTCGTCCTGCGTCGATGGCGGACGTTGCCAAATTGGTCGGTGTCTCGCATCAGACGGTGTCTCGCGTGGTGAACGGCAAGGGGCGTGTGTCGCCTCGGACGCGTGAGCGCGTGCAGGCCGCGATTGATCAGCTGGGATATCGCCCGAACTCCGTCGCTCGTGCCCTGGTGACCGCCCGCTCGGGCATCATCGTCATCGCGCCCATTGATTCTCTCGCGAGGCTGCGGCCACCCAGGGGGCGCAGGTGCCGGTCGTTGCGGTGTCGGGTGGACGCACGTTTGGGCGTGGAGTGTCGGTTGTGCACGCGGATCAGCGCGGCGGTGCGCGCCTTCTCGCGGAGCACCTCATCTCGCTTGGGCACCAAGACATCGTGTGTGTCGCGGGTCCCCAGGAGTGGTTCGAGGCGCGTGAACGAGTGGCCGGGTGGCGTGAGGCAATGGGCGAGAGTGCCCTGCGGATGCGCGAGTCTGTTGTGGGGTCATGGGAGGCACGCTGGGGCTACGTCGCTGGACAGAGACTTCTTGAGCAGGTGCTCCCCGATGCGGTGATGTGCGCGAACGACGAGGTCGCTGTCGGTCTTCTTCGCGCTTTTGTCGAGGCTGGGGTGAATGTGCCGGATGACGTGTCAGTCACGGGTTTTGATGACGTGCCGATGGCCGCTTATGCGGGCCCGGGGCTGACAACGGTTCGGCAGGATTTTGCGGATACGGCTTCGACGTCTTCACCTTGGTGATCTTCGGCATCGTTGTTATGTGGTTTGCCCACAAACTCTCGATTGAGCGTGGCTTGCCGATCGTTCTGATTCTCCTGGCAATCCTTGTGCTCGTGTTCGGTACACTCGCGTCCTCGACAATGTTCGGCCGTAATGTGTACGCGATCGGCGGCAATATGTTTGAGCTTGATGCTATCGCCGCCTGCTTCATCGGTGGTGCGTCGACGACTGGCGGTATCGGACGCCTCTCTGGTGCTCTCATCGGTGGCCTCATCATGGCTGTGATGTCCAATGGCATGCAGCTCATGGGTGCGTCCACGTCCACGCAGCAGATTGTCAAGGGTGCCGTCTTGCTCTTGGCGGTTGCCTTTGACGTCTGGAATAAGCAGCGTGCCTCGGCATGAGGTAGCGCATTGTCGCGTGGGCGGGGAGTGGCCGGATGGCTACTCCCCGCCCCCTCTTGTTCCGGCGAATCGACGAGGGGCCTCGTCTGCTGGGAGAGGAGTTTCTGTTACTGAAAAAAGTGCCGGTCGTCGCCTGTTCCGTGAGCGTGACGGGCGACCGGGCGACCCGGCCGGGGTGATCGGTGACACAGAATCGGGGGAATTTTGGCCTCAAATGTGCCCATTTTTCGTGAATTCCGCGAAAACCCGCCCTAAAGTCGGCGAAAACGCCAGAGATTTCGTAGTGTGTCTTTCGTGGCCACGACAGTGGTAACAAGAACGAACAGGAATGAGGTTTCTCAATGTCCGTGAACCGTACCGAGCTTGTCGCTCAGATTGCCGAACGTGCCGACCTGACCAAGGCGAAGGCCGATGAGGCCCTGGCCGCCTTCCAGGCCGTCCTCGTTGAGTCCCTGGCCAAGGGCGAGGCCGTCAAGGTCACCGGCCTCCTCTCGGTCGAGCGCGTTGAGCGCGCCGCCCGCACCGGCCGCAACCCCCGCACCGGTGAAGAGATCAAGATCCCGGCTGGCTACGGCGTGAAGCTCTCCGCTGGCTCGACGCTGAAGAAGGCCGTGGCCAAGTGAGGCGCTGACCCGAAGCCAAACGCCGTGGGGCGCGACCGCGTGGTCGCGCCCCACGCGCATTATGCCAGCCGTGCCTCATGCGCCTGTACCGGATAGCGGTGTCCCCGGCCCAACTCCTCGGGCCGGGGACACCGCGTGGAGCGCCATGAACGAGCGCTCTAGGCCCCCACCTCCTGCGGAGCACGCTCCCGCAGCAGCGGGTGGTGGCAGGCCACACGATGCGTCTCGTCGGTGAGCACGGGCTGCACCTTGCATTCCTCACCCGCGAAAGGACAACGCGGGCGGAACCGGCAGCCCTCGGGCGGGTTGACGGCGCTGGGGGGCTCGCCCGTGAGCTTGATGGCTTCGTCGTCGTGGACGAACTCGGGGTCGGGCACCGGGATGGAATCGATGAGAGCCTTCGTATACGGGTGCTTGGGATTCTCGACAACCTCCTTGGCGGGGCCCTCCTCGACGATCCTACCCAGGTACATGACGCCGATGCGGTCTGCCATGTATTGGACGACGGCCAGGTCGTGACTGATGAACAGGTAGGACAATCCGAGCTCCTCCTGCAGATCCTTCATGAGGTTGAGAACCTGAGCCTGAACCGACACGTCCAATGCGGACACGGGCTCGTCGGCGACGATGAGGTCTGGAGCAAGCGTCAAGGATCTGGCAAAACCGATGCGCTGGAGCTGCCCACCCGAGAACTCGTGCGGGTAACGATCCAGGATCTCCTCGGTCAAGCCCACCTGCTCCAGGATTTCCATGATCCTCTCGGCGATCTGCCGCGCGGTGCCGGTCTTCTGGATGCTCATCGGTTCGGCCAAGATCTGGTCGATGCGCATGCGCGGGTCCATGGCGGCGTACGAGTCCTGGAACATCATCTGGACGTCCTGGTGCATCTTGACCGCATCACGCCCCTTGAGCGTGGCCAGGTCGCGTCCGAGCAGCTCGATCGCGCCGCCCGACGGAGGCTCAAGACCGGCGATGAGGCGACCCACGGTGGACTTACCGCAGCCGGACTCGCCCACCAGACCGTAGGTCTCGCCCTTCTTGACCGTGATCGACACGCGGTCGACCGCAGACACCACGCCCTTGTTGCGATTGAAGAACCCCGAACCCGCCGACTCGTACTCTCGGGAGGCTTCCTTCACGTCTAGCAGAGCATCGTGGGAGGGGGTGGCAACGGGGACACTCGCCGCCTTCGCCGCGTCTTCCGAGCCCTCAGGGGAGGCCTCGGCGTCGAGCTTTGCCTGCAGGAGCGCGGGGGACTCGTCCGTGTCCTGAACGGGGTGGAAGCACGCGTAGGAGTGGTTCTCGTCTCCGCTCAGGTCCGGGTAGCCGGCGCGGCACTCATCGGTGGCCCACAGGCAGCGCGCTGCGAAGCGGCACCCGACCGGAAGGTTCGTCAGCGACGGGGGAGCGCCGGGAATGGAGAAGAGCTTCGTCCCTGCAGCGAGCGCCCTTTCCGGCAACGCGGCCATGAGGGAGCTCGTGTAGCGGTGCCGCGGCTCGGTGAAGAGCGTCTTCGTGGGTGCCGTCTCCACGATGCGCCCCGCGTACATGACGGACACGCGGTCGGTGTGTCCGGCGACGACGCCGAGATCGTGCGTGATGAGGATGACGCCCATCTTGTACTCGTCGCGCAGCTCGTCGATGAGATCGAGGATCTGCATCTGCGTGGTGACATCGAGAGCCGTGGTGGGCTCATCCGCGATGAGGATGCGTGGCTGGCACACGAGCGCCATCGCAATCATGACGCGCTGGCGCATCCCGCCCGAGAGCTGGTGCGGATAGTTGTTGATGACCACCTCGGGGCGAGGCATGCCGACGCGCTTGAGGATCTCGACGGCCCGCTCGAGCGCGTCCTTCTTGGACATCTTCTCGTGGACGCGCAGCGGCTCGCACACCTGGAGTCCGATCTTCATCGTCGGATTGAGGCTCGTGAGAGGGTCCTGGAAGATCATGCCGACCTTCGTGCCGCGCAGCTTGCGCTTCTCCTTGAGTGGCAGCTGGGTGAGGTCCTGTCCGTCGAGGATGATGGAGCCGGAGGAGACCCTGCCGCCCTGGGGGAGAAGGCCCATGAGAGACAGCGCTGTCATGGTCTTGCCGGAGCCGGACTCGCCGACGATGCCCAGGGTCTCGCCCGGGTTCACGTGCAGGTCGACACCCGAAAGGGCGCGAACCACGCCGGAGCGGATCTCGATGTCGGTGTGTAGGTCCTTGATTTGAAGGAGTGGAGTATTCATGGTTGTATGCTCACCTCTTGCGCAGTCGAACTTCGAAGGCGTCACGCAGGCCGTCGCCGATGAA
>ERZ773038.200-NODE-200-length-40694-cov-86.838062_pt1 | contig 40694 bp, 29 predicted proteins | sample MGYA00511665_ERZ773038 | MGnify/ENA primary metagenome ERZ773038 (study PRJEB29015, sample SAMEA2737966) | human oral metagenome | biome: human oral; feature: human-associated habitat; material: dental | place: China | collected 2028 ... | reverse complement strand
CGCCGTCCTCGGTGCGCAGCAGGTTCTCGGCCAGGACCTTGAGGCAGTAGGGCAGGCGCTCCAGCCCGGGGACAGCGTCGAGACGGTAGATCTCATAGGGGCGTCCGTCCACATCGAGAGTGGCGCGCGAGGAGAAGGTGTCGATACTGGCCAAAGCGTCACTCCTGTTCTGCGACTTCCGTCGTCCTGCGCTCCTGCTTGGAGGGGCGCGCGACGGGTTCGGCGGATACCGTATCCGGTGGCGTGTTATCTCGCGTCAACACAACGATGTGGGTCTTCCCTTTACGCAAGGGAGCACGCATGCATTGCGCGGTGGCGGTCCGCGGGCAACGGCGCGGGCGCCGGCTCCGGCTCCGTCGTCACGCTCAGATCCTGGGCCTGAAGCTCGAGCGGCTCACGCAGTCAGCTACGCCGGCACCCGCCGGGGCGCATGTGCCGTCGAGACCGTCACGTCGATATTCAGCCCGGGAGATCTGGTGATCCCGCTAAAAGAGCAGGATTTCCTGGCGGCAGTCGAATCGAACTCCGAGGCCGTATTACTGATGTCACACGCTTCAACAGCGGCGGCCTTGCGAACCATTGCCTTGCGTCTCGGTGAAGAAACAATCTGATTACAGAAAGGAAACGACGCCGCGAGGCGTCAAAACGGCATCCTACGATCGCACAGGATGACTGCCCTGGTATTCAGGCAGCATCATGTTTTCACCCCACCCCTAGATGGAGATGACGGATGCAGTTCCAGCACCTCCCGGTGCATCGCAAGCATGTAGCGGCTCTGCTCGCAGGCGTGCTTCTGATAACACTGAGTAGTTTCGCTGCGCTCATAACGACCAATGCGCAAGCGGCCCAGAACACTGGAGTCAAGGTCTCTTTCGAGCCTCTCGTTCTCGCCGATAAGGACGGTACAGAATTCCCCGGGAAGCCTGCACGTCTCGAGGACCCGGTTCGCATGAAATTCGCCTGGGACGCCTCCTCGGCGAACCCGCAGCCCGACGAGTCCTTCACTATTACACTTCCCGCGGAGTACCGGTACCGTGAGATCGGCCGGCACGACGACCTGGTCCTGGGCGACGGCACCAAGGTAGGCGATTGCGTCACCACGACCGAAACCCTCACCTGCACCTTCAATGCCGCTATCAGCGCTGCGACTGAGCTCAAGGGATCTGGCAACCAGATGATCGTGGCCCAGAAGGTGACCCAGGAGAACAGCACTACGTTCAATGCCAACGGCACTGATACACAGGTGTTCCACCCCAACAATGAGCGGATCTATCCCATCGCATGGGTCGAGAAGGACCTCGGGAAGTACGCCAATACGCTTCAGCGCGAGTCCAAGGCCTTGACCTGGCACATCCAGTTCAGCGGCAGAACGATCGCTAACCACCTGCAGGTGGACAGCGGCACCGTCAACACGGTGACCTTCAACGACGTCTCGGGCGGCGGACAGACGCTCAACCCCAATCTCGGCACCTGGTACGTGCGGGTCAACCCCGAGCAGTACGGAGGCGGAGCTGACGGATACTTCGACGTCGCCAAGGCCGATGGTACGGCAATGAATACCGACCACGGCGCCTTCACCTTGACGCCGACCATCGGGGCCGACGGAACCACCGCCTCCATCACCCTCACCCGCACTGACGGCAACTTCGCCGCAGACACGAACTACGAGATCGTCTACCAGTCCCTCGCGGAGGGCGGTAAAATCGTTCCGGGTCGCATCTACACCAATAACGCGACGCTGGACGGCGGAAAGAATACTTCTGTATCGGCACAGATGGCTTACAAGGATCCGATCTCCTATGACGTCCAGCTCACCCAGGGTTTCGGTTCTTTCGGCGTGAAGAAGTATGTCACCGGCGCTAGCCAGAATGAGGTCACGTCTGACACAAAGGTTCGCGTGAACGTGTCCTATGAGTTGCCGAACGGCACAACCGAGGCCGACTACCCGAACTGGGCGAATAAGCCGGCATCGAATCCCTACACGGTTGAGGTCGGGGTCGGCGAGCAGCAGGCCGCCGACACCCTTCGCGAATTCCCGAAGGGAACCACTATCACCCTGACGGAGGACACCTCTGCAGCCGCTCTTCCATCAACCCTCGATTGGGGAGACAAGACCTTCTCCGTGAAGGGCAACGAGACTCCGGATACGGCGACTTTCACCATCGGCACGTCTGTGGATGCTGTGAGCCTGTACAACAAAGTCACGCAGAAAACCGGATCCTTCACCATCGCCAAGAAGGTCGAGGGAAGCAACAAGGAGGCCTTCTCCAAGGATCTCTTCCGAGTTGACTACACCTGCGAGAACTATCCGGAAGGCAGTCTCGATGTGAAGGGCGATGGCACTCCCATTGCCGGTCCGCTGGTGCCCGTGGGCACCAAGTGCGTCATCACCGAGAAGGAGAAGCTGACTGACGGCGGCGCTGAGCGCGAGGGGTACACCGTTGACACCCAGGTGGACAACGGAACCTTCACCATCACGGAGGGCCCTGCCGACGCCACACTCGTCACGGTGACGAACACGTACACCGAGATTCCTGCACCCACTCCGACGCCGACTCCCACTCCCAGCGAGGAGCCCACGCCGGCACCGTCCCCCAGCGAGGACCCGACCCCGGCGCCCTCCCCCAGCGAGGACCCGACCCCGGCACCGTCCCCCAGCGAGGACCCGACCCCGGCGCCCTCCCCCAGCGAGGACCCCACGCCGGCACCGTCCCCCAGCGAGGACCCGACCCCGGCACCGTCCCCCAGCGAGGACCCCACGCCGGCACCGTCCCCCAGCGAGGACCCGACCCCGGCACCGTCCCCCAGCGAGGACCCCACGCCGGCACCGTCGGATCCCATGCCGGTGGACAGCGCTACGACTGAGCCGCCGTCAGGCGATGACACCCCGCTCGCCAAGACCGGGCCCGATAGCCTGATGTTCATGGGCACGTCTGCCGGCATCCTTCTGGCGGGAGCTGTCCTTCTGACTGCTCGCCGTCGTAGCGAATGACCGAGTGATACTGCTCCATCCGGGAGTATGAGAGTGGGCCCCCAGCCTTTTAAGGCTGGGGGCCCACTTCATGTACTCCTCAGCGCTTACCGAGCACGGCGATCGTCTCGAAGTGATGAGTATGCGGGAACATGTCCAAAGCGCTCAGCGCGGCCAACCGATAACCAGTTCCCATGAAGATCTTCAGGTCTCGGGCAAGGGCCGCAGGATCGCAGGACGCCATGACAATACGATCCGGGCCGAGGGCCGCGATGGCCTCCACGATCTGACGGCCTGCTCCCTGACGCGGAGGATCGAGGACAACGACATCGGCGCCCTGCCCACCATCGGGCGTGAAGCATCCCAACTCCGCCACAGAGTCAGGGGTGACCCCACCAGCGAAAAGGCGAGCTCCTTGTTGGGAATGAAGGCTCCGACGGGCATCGCGCACCGCCTGCTCCTTGCCCTCCAGCGAACGCACCGTTCCAGTCAGCATCGCCAGTGGCAACGTGAACAGACCCGCACCGGCGTACAGCTCGACCACACGCACGCCCGCCGAAGCAGCTGAATCCAAAGGAGCATCGCCCGCCTTTGTGCCAGCTGCCGTCGGCGCGCTGGACAAGGCTGCGCGCACGATCCGATCTACCAGAACCGCCGGAGCATCGCGGTGAATCTGCCAGAAGCCCTCGGCGTGGACGCTGTAACGCAACTCCCCCAAGCCCAAACCGGAGGCTCCCACAACCTCCTCGACGCGTCGGCGCCCAGTAACGCGCCCTGTTGGAGTCAGAAGCTGCTCCCATCGCCCAGACGACAGACGCACCACCGGATCACCGCTACTCGGCGCAACGGCGTGAACACGCATGCCAGGCCGGTAATGGGCACGCCACAGAGCACGCTCGGTCAGGCCCAGGGCGCGGATCGTCGACACGGCCAGCGGCAAGGAAGTCACCGGGAGAACCGTTCCTGAGCGGAAGCCGTGCATCCCCGCCAGACCGTCATCCGTGATAGTCAGGGCGATCCTGGTCCGGGTACCGGTACCGGCCAATCGACGCGCACGCGGATCATCACCGGCCTCCGCAGCCGCCTCGCTCGGCATGGCCTCGACCGGAACCGCCCCCGTGCCGGCCGCCTCGGGCAGTGCGGCCACGGCCGCCGCGACCTCCTCCCCGCCGATGCGCCGCAGGCAATCGGCCAGCACCCAACGTTTCCAGGTTCGTTGGGCCGACAGGGCAACATGGCCGAGTTCCCCACCGCCCACTCCCCCGGGGCCGGCCTCACGCCACACCGAGCGAACGCGATCCGGCGAGGCCGACAGCACCTCGACAGCATCAGCGCGCCAGATCTTGGCGCTCTTCTCAGTCAGTACAGCCCGCACCACCTCACCGGGCAGAGCATGTCGCACGAAGACCACGCGTCCCGCAGGATCGTCATCAAGGCGGGCCACACAATGCCCACCATGAGCGGGCGAACCCACCCGCAGAATGATCTCCTCGGCTTCACCCGAGGTCTGCAGCCGCTCAGAGCCGCTGCGCGAACTATGACTGTGCGAACCAGAACGGCTCATTGCGTCTCTCCTGAGCTGGGCGAGGCAGGCAGACGACGGTGACGATCCTCCCGGCGAACGGCCGCATCGGCATCGGCGATCCCCTGAGCGGTGCGAGCGCGCAGGCCGTGGTGAATGTGGATCTCACCGGGCAGGCCGAGCTGCCAGGGCACCGATGCCATCACGACTCCGGGAGTGAACAGCAGGGCCGTCTTGAGCCGCAGCGCAGTCTGATTGTGAAGGATCTGTTCCCACCAGTGGCGCACGAGGTACTCGGGCAGGAAGACGACAACCAGGTCCCGTGGAGACTCACGACGCACAGAGCGCACATAGTTGACGATGGGACGCGTGATGTCGCGGAAAGGCGAGTCCAGAATGGTCAAGGGCACGGGCAATTCCGCCTCCTCCCACGCGTCCAGGAGCCTGTCCGCGCTGCCATCGCCGTTGTCCACGGTAACGGCCTCAATGGAAGTCGGGTACGTGGACTGGGCGTAGGTCAGGGCTCGCAGGGTGGGCTTGTGAAGACGTGAGGCCAGCACGATGGCATGGACATGGGCGGGCAGCACGCGCGCATCATGGAGATCGGAGATTGCCAGCTCATCGCTCACACGCTGGTAATGGCGGCGAATTCGGCTCATCACCAAGCAGAGGATCGCCATGATGGTCAAGGTGATCCAGGCGCCGCGGGTGAACTTGGTCGCCAGAACGATGAGCAGCACCAGGCCGGTGCCTCCCACGCCGATGGCGTTGATGATGCGGGAGCGCTGCATACGGCCGCGCGCCTTGGGGTCGGTGGCGGTGGTCAACTCGCGCGTCCAGTGGCGGACCATGCCGACCTGCGAGAGCGTGAAGGAGATGAATACGCCGACGATATAGAGCTGGATGAGCCGGTTGGTGTCGGCATCGAAACCGACGATGAAAGCGACCGCTCCCAGCCACAGAACGATGATGCCGTTGGAGTAGGCCAGGCGATCACCGCGCTGGGAGAGCTGACGAGGTACGAATTCGTCACGGCCGAGCACACTGGCCAGCACCGGAAAGCCGCTGAAGGCAGTATTGGCGGCCAGGAACAGGATAAGTCCGGTCACAGCGGTGATGAGGTAGAACATCGGCTTGAAGTCGGCGAAGACGGCCGCTGCGACCTGCCCGATGACCGGATCCTGATGGTATCCCCGGCCGAGCGGACGGCCGTTGCTGAGCAATTCGGTGGCCGGGTTCTCGACCATATGGACGCCGGCCGCCCCGGCCAGATGGATGATGCTCATGAGCATCAAAGCGGCGATAGTGCCCAGCATGAGCAACGTAGTGGCTGCATTGCGGGACTTGGGGCGCTGGAAGCTGGGCACGCCGTTGGAGATCGCCTCGACTCCGGTCAGAGCAGCGCATCCAGAGGAAAAGGCGCGCAGAATGAGGAAGGCGCCGGCCAGGCCGGTCAGCCCCTGCTCCCATCCGCTCTGCGCGACGACCTCGTACGCAGAGCTCTCCGCTCGTCCGAGCGTGCCGGTGACCTCCTGTACCAGGCCGACCACTGCCAGAACGCCGATGGCGGCCATGTACAGATAGGTCGGGATGGCGAAGGCACCGCCCGACTCCCGACTCCCGCGAAGGTTGAGCAGTGCCAGGACAGTGGCGATGCCGACGGCGATCTCGACCTTGTGGCCTTCCGCCCAGGGCACGGCCGCAGCCAGATAGGAGGTTCCCGAGGACACGGATACGGCCACAGTCAGGACGTAGTCGCTCAGCAGTGCAGAAGCCACGAGCAGGCCGGCATGCGGCCCCAGGTTGGTCGAGACGACCTCGTAGTCGCCCCCACCGGAGGGGTAGGCGTGAACAGTCTGCCGGTAGGAGGCGACCACCACCACGAGCACGCCGATGACCGCCAGCGCCACCCACGGGGAGATCACCGTGGCCGCGCTTCCCGCTACGGCCAGGGTGATGAGCACCTCGTCAGGTGCATACCCCACTGACGAAAGGGCGTCGGAGGCGAAGACCGGCAGAGCGATTCTTTTGGGCAGAAGAGTCTCCCCAAGCGCTCGGCTGGGCACCGGACGCCCGACGAGAAGCCGCTTGACACGGTCGGCGAAATCACGCACGACATCGAATCGTACGTCCGCGTTCCGCAGTGTCCAAGGTCAGGAGTACGGTTTTACCGTGCACTTCGTCATTATGGGCTGCGGCCGCGTGGGAGCCTCCATGGCCACTCAGCTCGACCGCATGGGTCATTCCGTGGCCATCATCGACCAATTGTCCGATGCGTTCCGCCGTCTTCCCACCGAGTTCAACGGCCGTAAGGTTAAAGGAGTGGGTTTCGACCGAGACGCTCTGGAGCAGGCGGGTATCGATGAGGCCTACGCCTTCGCCGCGGTCTCCAATGGTGATAACTCCAACATCGTGGCCGCCCGGGTGGCCCGGGAGCTGTACGGCATCGAACATGTCGTCGCTCGCATCTACGACGCTCGGCGCGCCGATGTCTACGAGCGGCTGGGCATTCCCACGGTGGCAACAGTGAGGCAGACGGCCGAGCAGATGATGCGACGGATCCTGCCCGGCGGAACAGCGCGGGAGATCGTCGACGTCTCCGGAGCCGTGGGTCTGGTCCAGCCCGACGTCTCCAGTGCCTGGGTCGGTATGACCATCGGCATGATCGAAGATCGCCTGAACGTCCGAGTCGCGTGGATCTCACGCGGCTCGACGGCGCTCGTGCCCCGATCTGCGACAGTGCTTCAAGAGCATGACCGGCTCCATCTCGCAGTTGCGACTGACAGGCTCGTGACTGTGCAACGGGCGCTGTCCCGCCCGCCTGCGAAGGAGGCCTGAGCAGTGAAGATCGTCATCACCGGCGCCGGCTCTGTGGGCCGCTCCATCGCCCGTGAACTCATCAGCCACGGTCATGAGGTCACGCTCATGGACCGCTCACCAGACGCCATGCGCATCGCCTCAGTGCCCGAGGCCGACTGGCAACTCGCCGACGCCTGCGATGTCGATGCCCTGGCTGAGGCCGGAGCCGGCGAGTGCGATGTCGTCGTCGCCGCGACCGGTGACGATAAGTCCAACCTCGTGACCTCGTTGCTGTCCAAAACCGAGTACGGCGTGCCCCGAACCGTGGCACGCGTCAACAACCCGAAGAACGAGTGGCTGTTCGACGAGACCTGGGGCGTGGACGTGGCCGTATCGACGCCTCGGATCATGACGGCGCTCGTCGAGGAGGCCGTCAGCGTCGGCTCGCTGGTATCGGTATTCACCTTCCACCAGTCCGGCGCCTTCATGCACGAGCTGACCCTGCCCGACGACTCCCCGGTCATCGGCGAACTCGTCAGCGACGTGGAGCTGCCGCCGCATACGGTCCTGGCAGCCATCCTGCGCGACTACCGCCCGATCAACCCAGATGGAGACGAGCGCTTCGAGCGCGGCGACGAGTTACTGTTCCTCACTGCCCGAGAGGGAGAGACCTCGTTGTACGAGCTTCCCGAACTGTTCACCTCCACCGCCCCCAGGCCCGAGCTCACGCCCAGAAGCGACTCCTCACCTCTGTCAAGCTGAGCCCCGCTCTGCAGGTCTGCAGGTCGAGAGCGTGCCCGACCACTCGGCGATCAGCGATTCGCGCGCTGGGAACTAGGCCGCACGATGAGCCAGGCGAACCAGATGCCCAAGCCGTATAGCGGTAGGCCGAGTACGACTCGGGACACGCCGAGTGCCCCCAACGCAGCCTCACCCGCCAGGTAGAGAGGGACTTCCACTAGTAGACGAAGAACGAAGACAGCCGCGAGCACACCGGTGGCGATGGCGTAACGCCGTCGGATTCCCGCCCGGGCCGGGTCGGTGCGCCAGGAACTGCCACTCGCAGGGCTCTCAGGACCCTCAGGGCTCTCAGCGTCTCCCCCACTCGTTGGATGCCACAGTTCCATGAGCACGCCGATCAGCGGCCGGCGCAGCAGCAAAGAGCCCAGGAAGGCGAGCAAGCACACGGCGTTGATCACCAGTCCGGTGGCGTAGAAATTGGACGCCTGCCCACTGCGCCAGGCCCATACGGCGCTCAGCACCGTTACCAGGGCACCACCCGCCACCTGTTTCAGATCCCGCCGCCGACCGCGCTGGGCGAGTCGCGCGAGAAGGGCCACGCCGCTCACGGTCAGGGAGGCGACAAGTGCTGTGGTCAACGCGGTCGGCGCCACCGCCAGAATGACGACGAAAACGAGGATGGGGACCGCGGACTCCAGCACCCCGCGCCAGCCCCCGACCGCGGATACGGCATCAAAGCGCTCGGCGCCCAGGGCCCCGAGGCCCGAGGCGGACTGGTCGGCGCCAGTTCTCACAGAATCATTCTCCCGGTGCGAGGATCTCATACGTCGGGTTGTAGATCGTGGGACGGGGCCGACCGGCGACAACCATGCCCTCAACCCTCAGATGCACGCCAGGACGTATCCCGGCGATCGATCGGCGTCCGATCCACACCAGATCCACCGACCCAGTGCCGTCGAAGAGCTGGCCGACCAGGACGGGCTTGTCGGTGGACGGTCTGAAGGTGATGGCCCGCAGCACGCCGGAGACCTCAGACCGCCGGCGGGCCCGAAGCTCGCCCACGGGCATGGTCCCCCGACGACGGGCCGTGATCGCCTCATCGAGAGCGTCGATATCCTCACGGCTGGAGCGCAGCCTCGAGAATGGCCCCCCAACAAGCGCGGAGCCCACGATTCAGCGGACCTCGGCGATGGTCGGCCCGGGCTCAAGAGGCTCAAGACCGGGAAGATCCTCGGCGGCGGGAGCAGTGCTGATCCCGGGGGCGTGAAGCGGAAGAATCTCCCGCGGCGGCCTGGCGGCGCCATCGCGCACAACCACGATGTCGGCGAAAACCCCGCGCAGAACCCGTGAAGCCGCCTCATCAGTGGCGGCAGGGCCTTGGAGCACGCCGCGCAGGAACCAACGCGGGCCATCGACACCGATGAAGCGGGCCGCTACCGTCCCGTCCCGACCATCGGGGGTGCGCACAGGAACATGAGCGAGAATCTCAGGGCCGTGCGGGCCGTCCTCCACGTCGAAACGGGCCCTGGCCCGGTCAAGTTCCGCGGTGATGTCCTCGCGCAGCTCATTCCAAATGCCTGCGGTGCGCGGCGCCGCGAAGGCACGGAGCTCGAGCGTGGAGCCGGCCAGGACTAGAACGGCGGCCGAAACCTCCTGACTCGATCCTCCAGGGCTCTCCAAGCGTATCTGCATCCCATCCACGGCGGGAATGCGCAGCGACCCCAAGTCGATCCGCCCCGCGGATCCGGGCCGCTCCGGCGCACGTGCAGCATCCCAAGGCCCGATGCCACTGTCGGATCCAGGCGCAGCGTCATCGGAATTGATGCTCGGTTCGCTCACGTCGCCTTCCTGGCGACGGGAGAACAGTCCCATGAGGATCTCCTTATCGGGGTTATGGTGCTCCGCACTCCACGGGGATGCAGAGGCGCGGGTCTGCGGTCAGCCCGCGCAATCGGTGCACACCGGCTGACCGGTGGCATCGTCGATATACGCCAACGAGCCGCGATGGTGAACCAGGAAGCACTCGGAGCACGTGAACTCGTCCTCCAACTGAGGAACGACGTGAACGCTCAACTCCTCGCGGGACAGGTCCGCGCCCGGAAGCTCGAAGCCCTCGGCGACCTCGTTCTCGTCCTCCTCGATAGCCTCCGAGGACTGATCCTTCTGCCGAGCGGTAAGCTCTTCGATGGAGTCGGACTCAGGCTCGTCGTCGTTCTTGCGCGGGGCGTCGTAATCGGTCGCCATGGCCTGTCACTCTCTCTCGTCGACGGCACTCGATCGGGCTCTCGGGCGGTTCGTGGCTCCGCCGGGACCGGCCATGACACCGAAAACCAGTGGCGGGCGACCCCTCCGAGCAGGGCACGCGCACCATAGCACCACGCACCGGCCGCGTGAACCAGGCCTGACGGCGATGCGGTAGGGCTCAGGGCGAACAGAGCCACATGCCGGCGTGCCACACCGGTCGACCTCCCGCAGCCCGCGTGGCGGGGATGGCACGCTGAGCCTGTACGACGGACACGAGGAGGCATATTCCCGATGATCGAGCTCGAGCTGCTGGGCGCCAACGGTGACACCGTCGTGATGACCGACGGCACGGGTGAACGCTACAGCATCATTGTCGATGACGCCCTGCGCGCGGCCGTGCGCCGTGCGCGCCCAGCCGCACTGTCGCAGGCGATCGTACCGCCGAGCCCCGGTTCGGCCGTCCGCCCCCGCGAACTGCAGGCCTACATGCGGGCAGGCGCCAGCGCAGAAGAGGTCGCCACCATCACCGGCATGGATGTCGAGCACGTGCGCCGATTCGAAGGCCCAGTTCTTGCGGAGCGGGCATGGGCGGTTCGTCAGGCCCAAGCCTGCCGCATCGGCTGGGAGAAGGACTCTCCTGTTCTGGGCGAACTCGTTGTGGATCGTCTGGCCACCCGCGGGGTCGAGCCGACGAGCCTGCAGTGGGACGCGTTGCGAGAGGGCCGTGACCCCTGGCAAGTGACCCTCGCCTTCGTCCAGAGTGCGCAAGCCAAGTTCGCCCGCTGGGAACTGGACATGACCGCCCGCGCAGTCAGTGCACTGGACGAAGAGGCACGGTGGCTCACGGAAGCCGCTGCGGCGCCCCGCACTCCGGCCGTCTTCGATCAGGACTCCCCCATCTCCGGCGCCTCGGCGTCCTCGGCTCCTACCACCGCAAGCCCGATGACGCCGACAGCTGCTGAACCGGCATTTGAATCGGCATTTGAACCGGCGCTGCATTCCGCCTCCTCCCCCGAGGCAGGTGAAGAGGCGGAGCAAGCGGCACAGACGGGAGAGTATGAGGATCTCAACGACCTCGAGGGCCTTGAGGGCTCGTCGACCGACGCGCTCTTGGCGGACCTGGCCTCCAGCCGCGGACGCAGGCTCGAGGTCGAACCCCCATTGGACGAGGATGAGGAGCCGGCAGCGCCGCTGACCTCCCCACGCGGGCAGGCCCAGATCGTCTCGATGTCCGATCACCGCAAGGTCGCGATGGGTCAAGCGGGGCGCCATCCGGCCAACGCGAGGCGCCGCATCTCGGCCCCCAGCGCTGCATCCCCCGCGCCGTCTGCACCAGCTACACCAACATCGCCTCAGGCAGCGGCTTCCGTTCACAGCGCTCCGACCATGCCGACGGCCCAGGTGGAGGAACGGATGAAGCAGGAGGGCCCCCCCGAGAGGCCGGCTACTCCCGCCCCCCGATCCAAGAGGCGTTCACGCCGATCCGTCCCGTCCTGGGACGAGATCGTCTTCGGGGCCAAGCCCGAGTAGCACCAAGTCAAGTTGAGAACGGGCAAGAAACAGACTGCAGCGCACGCCCCGTTCTCCCGGCGGTTCAGGTCATGGTCGTCAGCAGGGGAATCGTCATCTCCGCTCCCGTGAGAGAACCGTGCACACCGGGCATGGCGATCGCGAACGAGCTGTGAACGCGCGGGTCGACCACCACCCAGTTGTGATTCATCGCCACCAGAACATCGCCCAGAACGGCAGCCGCCCGCGGCCCGACCGGCCCCACGCACTGCGCCGCCTCGGCCCGCGTACCGACCCACAGGGCCCGCTCACCGAGTTCGCCCCGCCATCGCTGAACAACCGCAGCGGCTATATCCGGGTCCGATCGGGGAACGTACAGATGGGTGAAGCGCGGCTCGCCCGCCACAGCAACGACATCGCGGGCCAGAGCGGGGCGCTCGGAAAGGTCGATGCGCCGATCGGCACTGGTATCGACCATGCCGTGGTCGGCGGTCAGAATGATGCGCGTGCCGGCCGGCACGCGGCGCGCAAGCTCAGCCATGGCGGCGTCAAGACGCTCGAGCTGCTCGAGCCACTGCATGGATCGCCAGCCGTGGGCGTGTCCGGTGTGGTCAAGCTCCCCGATGTAGAGGTAGACCAGGCGGACGCCCTGCCGAAGCGCCTCAACAGCGAGCCCGGGGCGGGCTTCGAGACGATCCGCACCCCGATGGGGAGCACCGCGCAGGCCGGCGGAGGTCAGGCCCGAACCGACGAAGCGCGAGGGGCCGATCGTCACGGCCAATGGCGTGCCACGCTCGCTCTCGGAATGGGAATGACCCTGATCGCGCTCAAGCCGTTCGAAGATGGTGGGGACGTCCTGCCAGCTCCGCGGATTGGGAGCGTGTCCCTCCCATGTGATGAGGCACAGATTCTGCTCCGGATGCGGAGCCGTGCCCTCGGGCATGTCCCGGCGCAGCAACGGGTTGAGTACGGAGTATCCGACCATGCCGGTGACGCCGGGAAGAGCGCCGGTGCCCAGCGTCGTCAGTGCAGCGGCCGTCGTTGAGGGCGCGCACGTCAGAGCAGCAGGACCGGGACCGGCCCGAGACCCGGACAACCAGGATCTCAGCGTGGGCGCATGCCCCAGGCGTTCGCGAAGAAGTTCCAGGCCCAGCCCATCGACGAGCACGAGGACGGTCGGCACGCCGCCGGCGGAGTCATCGGCCAGCAGGCCCCACGAAAGGGCGGCGCGGCGGGCCTGCGTGTCAGAGGGCGCATCGGGCGAGGCGACGTCACGCAGGGCCAGTCCCGCACCGACCGCAGCAGCGCCCAGAACCTGACACAGGTGCGGCTGGTTCATGCGCGCGCCGCAGTTCGGGCGGTCGCCTCAGACAGCGCTCGGGCGAAACGGTCCGCCCGGGCCAGCGCGGCGTCGCCCTCGACCCCGGCAGCGACACGAATGACGATGTCATCCGGCATGGAGAGCCCGGTCAACCCGTGTTCCGCCTCGCAAGCCGGATCGCCGCAGGTCGCCGGCTCAAGGTCGAGGCGACGCACGGCGCCCCAGCAGATCGCGATCGTCACCTCGGTCAGCTGCCCGCCGTCCGACGCGGGTTCGCGCACGCCGCGGGTCAGCGACACCGAGGAGATACGAGCGATGGGCACCGCCTCGCTGGTGGCCACCGCACCCGGCCGGCCGTCCTCCCGGGGGACGTCATCGACATGGACGATGATGAGCCGGCTGTCGGTCAGGGCGAGCACCGTCAAGTGACGATGGACCGCATCATCGAAGGTGGTTTCGGCCTGAACCAGGTCGACGACGATCTCCTCGCCGGCCACGGCGACGTCGAGCGTCCCCAGGACGAGTTCGGGATAGTAGCCGGCGCGGCGCACCTCCTCGGCCAGGGGCGTTGAGGCGGCGTCGGATCGGGCCTGCGCAGTCCAGTTCATAAGGCGATCATGCCATCCACCTGTGACACGCCAGGAAACGCGCCGGCGCGTACAACAGTCGTTCAGAGCGCGATCGACCCCGTCACCTTCGGGTGTCGCTGCATCGTTTCGGCTCATCGTCGCGCATCATGCATGGCATGCCGAAGTCCGCCGTGCAATCGCCTCCCCCCGTTGACGGTCTCATTGTCGACCAGGACCTTCCCACAGAGATGCGCACCTCCTTCCTGGAGTACGCCTACTCCGTGATCTATGCCCGTGCCCTGCCGGACGCCCGCGACGGCCTCAAACCCGTCCAGCGCCGCATCCTGTTCCAGATGGACCGCATGGGGCTGCGCCCCGACCGCCCGCATGTGAAGTGCTCGCGCGTCGTCGGCGATGTCATGGGGCGTCTTCATCCTCACGGCGATCTCGCCATCTACGAGGCCCTGGTGCGCCTCGCCCAGCCATTCACCATGCGCCTGCCATTGGTCGACGGCCACGGCAACTTCGGCTCCCTGGACGACGGCCCGGCTGCGGCCCGCTACACCGAGGCCAGACTGGCCAGCAGCGCTCTGGCGCTGACGGCGGACATCGACGAGGACACCGTCGACTTCTCCCCCAACTACGACTACACACTCACCGAGCCCGACGTCCTGCCGGCGGCGCTCCCCAATCTGCTGGTCAACGGCGCCTCGGGCATCGCGGTGGGTATGGCCACCAACATGCCGCCGCACAATCTCGTCGAGGTCATCGGCGCCGCCCGCCACCTCATCGAGCACCCCCAGGCCGCCCTGGAGGATCTCATGGCCTTCGTGCCCGGTCCGGACCTGCCGGCCGGCGGCATGATCGTCGGCCTGGACGGCATCCGTGACGCCTACCGCACCGGACGCGGCAAATTCCTGACTCGCGCGACCGCACGCATTGAGAATGTCACCGCCCGCAAGAAGGGCATTGTGATCACCGAATTGCCCTACCTCGTGGGCCCGGAGAAGGTCATCACCCGCATCAAGGAGACGGTGGCCTCCAAGAAGCTTCAGGGGATCACCGACGTCGCCGACCTGACCGACCGCAAGAACGGCACGCGCCTGGTGATCACCGTCAAGAACGGCTACAACCCCGAGGCGGTGCTCGCTCAGCTCTACAAGCACACGCCGCTGGAAGACTCCTTCGGGATCAACAACGTGTGCCTGGTCGACGGCCAACCGCGCACGCTGGGCCTGCGCGAACTGCTCGATGTCTTCGTGCGTCATCGCCTGATCGTCGTGGAGCGCCGTACCCGATTCCGCCTGGGCAAGCGCAAGGAGCGCCAGCACCTGGTCGAGGGCCTGCTCATCGCGATCCTCGACATCGACGAGGTCATCCAAGTCGTGCGCTCCAGCGAGGATGCCGCCACGGCACGCACCCGCCTCATGCAGGTTTTCGACCTGTCCGAGCCGCAGGCGAGCTACATCCTGGAACTGCAACTGCGGCGCCTGACCAAGTTCTCAGTCATCGAACTGGAGAAGGAACGCGACTCCCTGACCCAGGAGATCATCGAACTCGAGGCCATTTTGAACGACGAGTCGCTGCTGCGAGGTGTGGTCTCCCGCGAACTGGCTGCGGTGGCCGAGGAGTTCGGCACGCCCCGGCGAACGGTACTGCTCGAGGCGTCAGGAGCCGAAGCGCCGTCCGGAGCGGATGCACCCAACGATTCAGCAGCGGCCGCCCCCGCCATGAGGCAGCAGACGGCGGCAATGAGCCTCATGGCCGGTGCCTCTGATATTCCATTGACCGTTCCCGACGACCCGTGCCGGATCCTCCTGTCCGCCACGGGACTGGTGGCGCGCGCAACCGGAGCAGAGCCGCTTTCACGAACCGGAGAGCGCCAGCTCCACGATGCGGTCACGAGCCAGGTCGCCACAACAGCACGCGGCCGGGTCGGGGCGATCACGGACACCGGCCGCCTGGTGCGGCTCGAAGTTGTGGCCGCTCCGGAGATCCCACGCCTGAACGGCGCGCCGTCACTGGCCGGGGGGCAGCCTGCACGCCTGCTGGTGGACATCGAGCCCGAGGAGAAGATCGTCGGACTGGTGCCGATCGGCTCCGCCGGCCACCCGCCGATCGTGCTGGCGACCGCCGCGGGTGTCATCAAGCGCGTCAAGCCCGGTGACGAGCCCAGTCGCGGGGACTCTTGGGAGGTGATCGCCCTCGCCGACGACGATCGTGTGGTCTTCGCCGCCACCGCCGCGGACTCCGACATTCTCACGCTGGTGACCTCGGACGCCCAGCTGCTGCGCTTCGAGGCCTCGAAGGTGCGTCCGCAAGGGCGCGGCGCAGGCGGCATGGCGGGCATCTCTCTGCGCCAGGGGGCGCGTGTCATCGCGGCTTCCGCGGTGCCCGCCGAGCTGCTCGCCGAATCCGTCGTCGTCACCATAGCCGACGCCGAGAAGGCGCTTCCCGGCACCGGGACGGGCTCGGTCAAGGTGACTCCGCTGGACCGCTATCCCGCCAAGGGAAGGGCGACCGGCGGAGTGCGGGCCCAGCGCTTCCTACGCGGCGAGGACGAGCTCATCCTCGCCTGGGTCGGGGTGGGCCCGGCCCGTGCGGTCGGGCCGGGCGGTCAGAGCGTCGGGCTGCCCGAGGTCGATGAGCGCCGCGACGGCTCCGGCTCGCCGCTGGCCGCACCAGTGGCCGGCATCGGCTGAATGAGCCGCGCGCTGCGAGGACGGCGGACACCAGAGACGTCAGAAATCATGCTGGGCCTGCTGAGCCTGCCGGTCCTGCCGGGCCGCTCTGGTGAGTCCACAGTCGCATGACCGTGGCCGCTGCACGCTCGGTATTCCCCGGCGCCGCGCAGAGCATGTCGGTCAGTGAAGCGGTCTCGCCTTGCGAGTTCGACACGAGGGCCACGCAGCCGGTGGTCAGCAGTACCTCCGCATCGGAACGCACCCGGCCCGCTACGACAACGGTGGGCACCCCGTGCCTCTTGGCGACCTCGGCCACGCCGGCAGGAGTCTTCCCGGCAAGTGTCTGAGCATCGACCGAGCCCTCGCCGGTCAGAACGAGATCCGCCCCGCATACGGCCTCGGCCAGACCAACCGTATGGGAGACCAGATCGACTCCGGGCTCGAGTCGAGCCCCTAAGAAGGCGATGAGGGCGAACCCCAGCCCTCCGGCCGCTCCGGCTCCCGGCACCTCAGCGAGCTCGGCATGACCGCTCACATCCGCCCAGCGCGACAGCATCGCGTCGAGGTAATCGACATCCTGTGACCCGACGCCCTTCTGGGGACCGAAGACGGCACTGGCACCGTGCTCGCCCACCAGCGGGTTATCGACATCGCAGGCGACTTCGATCCTCAGGCCATCCAGCCTCGGGTCGAGACCGGAGTCGTCCACGGCTGCAAGCGCCCCGAGCGCCCTCGGCGTTGTCCCGATGACGCGGCCCTCATGATCGAGGAATCGAACGCCGAGCTCCGCCAGCATGCCGGCGCCTCCGTCGTTGGTCGCAGAGCCGCCGACTCCCAGAAGAAGATGATCGGCGCCGGCGTCGAGCACAGTGCGGATCATCCGGCCCACGCCCCGGGTGTCCGAGTTCATGACATCACGCGCATGCCGGGCAACCAGCTCGAGCCCCGCGGCCGAAGCCATCTCGAATACCGCCGTGCCACCACTCATCGCCAGACGACCTGTGACCGGGCGCCCCAGGGCGTCAATGGTGTCGACCCCGCGCACCTGAGCCCCCAGAGCCGCGGCCACCGCATCGGTGAATCCCTCGCCGCCGTCGGACATGGGCACCTCGACGACCTCGGCATCCGGAACGACGGCGCGCACGCCGCGAGCCATGGCGGCCGCCGCCTCAGCAGCCGTCATGGCCTCCTTGAAAGAGTCAGGGGCGAGGACGACCTTCACCTCACTCAACCCTCGCGGATGAGCTCGCATCTGGAGAGCTAATGAACCTCACGCTTCTCGATCCTCATATCGGTCATCCCTGTTTCCTTCTATTCTTGCTCAATCCTCACCACGTGTCTCCTCGCGCGCGAACATAGGCGGATCTCTAGAAATCGGCGTGACAACGACGATTAATCACATGAATATGCATGTGACGTTCTAAGGAGAGACACGCTCCGATCTGCGGGCCCATAATCGCTCATGGCCTCGCTCCTCCTACAACATGCTCGCCCTGTCCACTTCCGGACCCGCCACCAGCTCGGTCGCCTACGCGCGGCCACTCGCAGACCGCCGATGGACGGGCGCAGCCGGACGCAGCCGCCGCCCGAGCCCATCGACATCCGGGTCAGCGACGGCGTGGTCACGGAGATCGGCCCTGACTTGGAACCGCGGGGCGAACGCAGACTCGACGCCGAAGGCGCCTTCGTCATACCCGGTCTGTGGGACGCCCACGCCCATCTCGATCTTGAGGCGGCCCGGCGCTCGAGGATCGATACGACAGCGACCCGGTGCGCGCAGGACGCTCTGTCTCTTGTAGCCGAGGCCATCGCCTCCCTGCCGGCAGGCGGCTCCATTCCCACAGTGCAGGGCTTCGGGCACCGACTGTCGAACTGGCCGCGAATCCCCACTGTGACCGAGCTCGACGCCGTTACCGGCCCTGTCCCCACCGTTCTCATATCCGGTGATGTCCACTCGGGCTGGCTCAACTCGGCAGCGCTGACTGCTCTGGGACTGCCCGCCGCAAGCGCGGACGACCCAGGGGCTCCTATGCGGGAGGACCCGTGGTTCGCCGTGCTCGACCGGCTCGACGAGATCCCGGGAAGCCGCGAACTACGCGAAACGGGCTACAGTCGAGTGCTCGCCGACATGCTCGCCCGCGGGGTGACCGGGGTTGTGGACATGGCCTGGGCGGGCGCGCCCGACGACTGGGCCCGGCGCTTGGCGGCCCTGAAGACGCAGAGCGGACTGCCCGAAGTCCTCCCCCGCATCCGTGTTGCGGTCTATCGCGGCAAACTGGAGCGGTGGATCGCAGCGGGCCTGCGCACTGGTGACCCGCTCCCGGGCTCGCCCGTCGGCGGCGACAACACCGCCGTGATCACGCAGGGGCCGCTGAAAGTCATCGCCGACGGCTCCATGGGCACGGCCAGCGCCCACATGTGCGAGCCCTATCCTCCCGAGTTCGCTGCGGAGCATCCTCACGGTGTGGCCAACATCGGGAGAGCGGAACTCACCGAACTCATGGCCCGCGCCACGCAGGCCGGATACGAAGCGGCGATCCATGCCATCGGCGACGCCGCAATGGAGGATGTCGCGGCGGCCTTCGCAGCCTCGGGGGCGACCGGGCGCCTCGAGCACGCTCAGCTGCTCCCGCGCGACTCGCTCACCCGGGGCGACAGTGCACTGGCAACCCTGGTGTCCTGCGGAGTGGAGCTGTCGGTCCAGCCGGCCCATCTACTGGACGACTGCGAGGCCGTGGGGCGAGTGTGGCCGGGCTTGGAGGAGCGCACTTATGCCTTTGCGGACATGGTGACCGCCGGCGCTCTGCTGCACCTGGGCTCGGATGCACCGGTCGCACCGCTGGACCCATGGCTGGCGATGTCAACGGCAGTCGCCCGGAGCACGCCCGGGGGCAGTATCTGGTCACCCTCGCAACGGCTCAGCAACGAGGAGGTGCTGGCGGCCTCAGTGGACGGCGTCGGGCCGATCGCCGTCGGCTCACGGGCCGATCTCGTCATGCTGGTCGCCGACCCGCTCGCGTTGAGCGCGGAAGAGTTGAAACAGGTCCGTCCCGTGGCGACGGTCGTCGCGGGCGCGATCGCGCACACCGACTAATAGGGCTGCGCATAGGCCGCGAGCGCTGAGTCCGCTGTGCCGTCGCGGAACCTCATACGTCCAAGGCGTAGAGGATCGTGCCCCGGGTGGGGCTGTATCCCAGATTGCGGTACAAGTCCACGGCTCCGTTGGGATCGTCAGAATCAACGCCAGCCGCAGCGTATTCCATGCCGTCGCGCCGATAGGCGCGCATAGCGGCCGTCAGAAGCGCCGGAGCCACCCGCCGAGTCCGGTACTCGGCGAGCACCCCCAGCATATCCGTGTAACCCTCGCGCCACCCCAATGCCGCCCAGTCCTGCTCATAGCGGCCCGAGCGCAGGAAACCGGCCACACGCGCCCGATCCCCCGAACGGTCCATGGCCACGAAGCTCCATCCGGGGGCGAAGTAGGCGCGCCCCGACCGCCACTCGTCCCGCGTCATCTCACTCGCCTCGTACTCGCCGTCGGCCAGCTGGTTGTGCGCGATGCGGACGACCTCATCGAGATCGTCGTCCCACGGCTCGATGGTGAGGAATCCGTCGATATCCACCTCCGGGATGTCGTCGGTCAGGCTTCGGCGCACCTCGCGGTACCACCGTCGGGGTTCGAAGCCCAAGTCCCCCAAGTGCTCCTTCATACGCGCGTCGTCCTCCAGGACGGTGGTCACGATGTGAGCCGACGCCGCGGCCGCCGCCGATCCGGGCGCCGCCCCCGCGCGTTCGGTGCCGATGAGGTGGCGGGCGCGCTCCGTCTGCCAGTGCAGGAGAGCCCCGCCAATGCCCCGTTTGCGGAAGTCGGGGTCGACGACGCCGACCATTGAGGCGTAGATCTCCCCAGCAGGCCGTAACCGCACCAATGCGAAGGCGCGCATGACGCCCAGGGCGTCCCGCCCGGCCACGCCGGAATAGGTCGGGTCGACGAAGTACTCCGCCGTCTCCTCGGCCGTCGTCCGGTAGGGCGGGTCGTCGACGGACTCCGCACGGGCGATGAGTCCCGCCAGCGCGCCATTGTCCAAAGGACTCAGCGGAGCCCAGAACAGGTCGCGTGGAAGCGCGGAACGCGGCCCGGGGCGCAGCATCGACCAGGGTCCGGAGACTCCTGCACGACGCGAGGATCCGTAGACGGGGGCCATAGGCGCCTCCTTGCGCGGGTACCGGGTGGCAGACCCGGCGGTGACAGTGGCGACAACAGGTTACTCGAGACGACTGGGTCTACTCGTGGGATGGCTCAGCACCATACCCGATACGAATAACGCTCATGTGCTCAGGCATTTCAGCATCAGGCGTCGATGCGCTCACGGTCCACGTCTGATGCGCCCTCGATGATGAAGCCGCGGCGGGGCTCGACCGCCGCTCCCATGAGGAGCTCGAAAACGTTCTCCGCCTCCAGGAGCTCGGCCTCATCGCCCAGGGTGATGCGCCGCAGGGTCCGGTGCTCGGGCTCCATGGTGGTCTCGGCGAGCTGGTGGGCATCCATCTCCCCCAGCCCCTTGTAGCGCTGCGGCTCCTTGAAGCCGCGCCCCTGCTTCTCCAGCTTGCGCAGAGTGCGCACCAGCTCATCGTCGGAGTAGGTGTAGATGATCTCCTTCTTCCGCCGCCCTGATCCGGAGACCTCGATGCGGTGCAACGGCGGGACTGCCGCAAAAACCCGGCCGGCCTCGATCATGGGGCGCATATAGCGGAAGAAGAGTGTGAGCAGCAGAGTACGAATATGAGCGCCATCGACATCCGCATCGGTCATGAGGATGACCTTGCCGTAGCGGGCCGCCTTGATGTCAAAGGTGCGCCCGGAGCCCGCTCCCACCACCTGGATGATCGCAGAGCACTCGACATTGCGCAGCATGTCCGCCTGTGAAGCCTTCTGGACATTGAGAATCTTGCCGCGAATGGGCAGGAGCGCCTGGAACTCGGAATTGCGGGCGTTCTTGGCGGTGCCGAGAGCCGAATCGCCCTCGACGATGAACAGTTCGGAAGCCGTTACATCGTCACTGCGACAGTCAGCCAGCTTGGCCGGCAGGGTCGAGGACTCCAAGGCGGTCTTGCGACGGGTGATCTCCTTGTGCATGCGCGCGCTGACGCGAGCGCGCATCTCCCCCACGATCTTCTCCTGCAAGGCCCGGGACTGAGCCTTGAGGTCGCGCTTGGAGGACGTGAGGATGGCCGTCAGCTCCTTGTCCACGATCCTGGCGACGATCTGGCGTACCGGGGCCGTGCCCAGAACCTCCTTGGTCTGCCCCTCGAACTGGGGCTCCGGCACTCGCACAGTCACCACTGCGGTCATGCCGGCGAGGATGTCGTCCTTCTCGATGCGCCCATCTCGACTGGTGACCTTCAGGGCGCGCGCATTGGATTCGATCTGCTTACGCAGAACCTTGGTGACGGCCTGCTCGAAACCGGACAAGTGAGTGCCGCCCATGGGCGTGGCGATGATGTTGACGAAGGAGCGCTCGGTCGTGTCGTAGCCGATGCCCCAGCGCAGGGCGACATCGACGATGCAGGTGCGCGTCACTTCCACGGGACGCAGGTGACCACTGCGCCTGTCGAGCTGCTGGACGGTCTCGGTGTAGGTGCCCTGTCCGGTCAGACGGAAGGTGTCGGTCACGGAGCCGTCGGTGGCCAGGAAATCGACGAAGTCCGCGGTGCCGCCCTTGGCGCGGAAGACCTCGGCGCTCTCGGCGGCGTCTTCTCCCAGGACTGCGGCCTCCAGCAGGTCTCCCGGGGCCTCGGTGGCGCTCTTCGCCGCGGCGCGCATCGCCAGGTCATCGGTGGTCTTCGAACCCGACGACGACGCGTGCTCGGAGCGCGCGGCCTCATCGGCACTGCGCTCATCAGTCAGGGACAGGGTCAGTCCGGGTACGAGGAAGCTCGTCTGGCGCAGGCGGGCGCGCAGCGCCGCAGCATCGTACTCGGCCGGAGATGGAAAGATCTGAGGATCAGCCCAGTAGCGCACGCGAGTTCCGGTGACGCCGCGCTTGACCTTGCCGATCACGCGCAGCTCGGAAGCCTCGGTGTACTCCTTGAAGGGCGAGGCGAGGCTCGCCCCGCTCGGCGGATCGGCGAAGACCCCGGGTACGCCGCGACGGAAACTCATGGCGTAGGTCTTGCCCCCGCGGTCCACCTCGACGTCCATGCGGGCGCTCAGCGCGTTGACGACGCTCGCGCCCACGCCGTGGAGGCCTCCGGCCGCGCCGTAGGACCCTCCCCCGAACTTCCCACCGGCATGGAGCTTGGTGTAGACGAGCTCCACGCCGGTCAACCCGGAGGAGGGCTCGATGTCAATGGGCACGCCGCGTCCGGTGTCCCGCACCTCAATGGAACCGTCGGCATGGACAACAACATCAATGCGGTCCCCATGGCCTTCCAGCGCCTCATCGACGCCGTTGTCCACGATCTCCCAGACGCAGTGCATCAGCCCCCGCTGGTCGGTCGAGCCGATGTACATGCCGGGACGCTTGCGCACCGCCTCCAGTCCCTCCAGTACGGAGAGGTGGCGAGCGGAGTAGTCGCCGCGGGTGGTCTTGTTCTCAGAAGAGGGCACGGCCGGACTGTAACGGATCATGGTCGAACAGGTGTTCCTCCGCGCCGCGACCGGACCTGTGGTCTTCGTCAGCCTCCTCCGGCATCAGCCGGCTCCGGTACGCGCACGGCCGGCAGACCGAGCTCTCGAGTTCTCGAGGTCCCGAGTTCCTGAGGTCCTCACAGTTCTCAACGGCTATCCGGAACGAGCCCCTGTACAGGCAGAGCCGGACTGACACGGGCACTGCCGATGCCGCGATTCGTCTTTCCCAGGCGGAAACGCACCTTGCCCTTCAAGACGGTGCCGGACACGGCCCGTCCGTCGACGAGCGGCTCACCGGGGAAGAGCGTGAAGGTCCATATGCTGCCGAGGTCACTATCCGGAACGACGCCGTGAGGGGACTGAAGCAGACGCGCGCCCCACAGCTGACGAGTCATGAGCCGTCTGGTGTCAAAACCATCGATCTCGAAGTCCTGGCGCTGGGCAGCGCTGATCGTCTCGTAGCTCCCAGCGGAGATACCGCGCTCGGAGACAGCGGTGATGTACAGCCTCCAGCCCTCCAGTTCCAGCGCTCCGCCCGACAGATTCACTCCAGGCCCCAGTGCGGGATCTACGAAGTCCTCTCCGAGCCCGGAGTTCTGCCCTTCCCGAACCTGACGCGGCAGAGCCCCGCGCGTGTCAAGTCGATCAGGCACCGGCACCACCAGCAAGCCGTACTCCACTTCCTCGGCGAAGCGGTAGCGGCCGAAGCGCTCACGAAGCCGGTCGATCGACTCGCCCGCCCGCGCCCACTGCTCTTGGCTGATGCCGGCGGCGACAACCTCGACCGGCGAGGTCAGCCCGGCTTGATCCAGCAGGCTTCGCAGCGGGCGGTTGGACACCCAGCCCGAATGCTTCAGGCGGTTCATCTCCCGATCCCGTACCGCGCGCCACTCACTGTGTCCGGCGTATCCAGTGCCCTCAGCACCCTCAGTGCCTTCAATGACCTCGACGCCCTTGACGTCCCCGATGTCCTCAACGCTCTTGCTCTCGGTGCTCGTCATAACGACACACTACGGCGATACGACCGTGAGTGTCCGGAGCACAGGCGCCGACTGCAGCCGATACAGCAGACACAGCAGATACAGCCGACCGGCTCGGATCGACGGCGCCGCGCGACCACTGCGCATGTTCCCCGATGCGCCCTGGGCGAAAGCTCGTGCGCCTGGGGCGGAAACGAGCTCCTCCGAGTGATAAGCGCCCGGGGGCATGGTGGAATGCGAGCCATGAGCACTATCAGCACCTCCGCCGCTCTCCGGGCGGCGACCTCCCTGGACGAGCAGCGCTCCTCCGCCATCGACGCCTCCGCCGAGCGCCCCTTGACCACCGCCGACCGCTGCGACGTGTGCGCCGCCCAGGCATACGTCCGTGTCGTGCTGCTGACTGGAGAGCTCTTCTTCTGCGCTCACCACGCACGCGAGCACGGCGAGAAGCTCAAGGAGGCCGCTCTGCTGTTCCAGGACGAAACGGCAAACCTCATGGCGAGCGACTAACGCGGGGGACCAATCAGTCCAACCCTGTCCACCCCTGTTCGACCCGGTCCATACCTGCGCATTCCCGTGCATGACCGCGGCAGGCCCACGGCATGCCCATACTCTCCCCCTCATCCCGGTTCTCCTGGTTCGCAGCCTTCTGGTCTCCCCTCCAGGCCCCGCATTCGATGTCACGAGTCGGTGACCACCGCTGCCCGCTCAGGCATCCACCATGTTGTTGTTCGGTTTTTTTCGGGTTCTGCTCGGGTTCTGCTCGGGCATTCATGTCCCCGGGCCTGTGTGCCCGGGGACGTCCGAGGTGAAGCGCCTCTTAGCGGCAGCGGCGTCGTTCAGGGGAACGACGGTCACCTCCTGGCCGAGCAAGGCCGCCAATGCGTCGCGCACCGCCCGAGTCACCTGTGACGTCAGCGGTCCATGCGGTGGCGCCACCTCAGCCCTCAGCGCACCGTGACGCCACTGGTGCACACTCCAGACGGCCGCCCCCTGACTCTGAAGGACCTGGACAAGACTGACTGAGGGAATCCAGGTTCCATCACCATGACGGTAGCGGACAGTAGCGCGCCCCTCCAGCCCCACGATGACGGCCTCCGTACCTCCCGGCGCATCCGGAGCCGCACGTAGTTCCAGAGCGCCGGTGTCGCCGGTGTCGTAGCGCAGAAGAGGCAGAAGAGGGTTGGTGGCGCTCGTGATGACGATCCGTCCCCGCCGGCCCGGGGCGACGGCCAGACCATGCTGATCCAGGATTTCCACGTGCACCGGCAGAGGGGCGACACGGTGACCGCATCCGTCGGGGTCGCATGCGACGATCTCGGTCTCGCCCAAGGCGTAGACATCGAGAACGGGGGCCTTCCAGGTATCAATGAGCTCGGAGCGCGCCGTATCTGTCAGGTGACTAGCACCGCTGACCACCGCCACTGGGCTAAGGCCCGGTTCACGGCATGCCAGGGTCAGAAGAGGCAGGGGGGAGCCGGACAGGACAAGCGGATCGTGATGCGCCCACCAGTCGTGCTGATGAGTCTCCTGATGCCACGCGTCCGGGTGGAGATTGACGCGGGCCATGAGAGCACGCTCGGCATGCGCGGTGAGCAGAGATGCGTAGGTGAAGGCACTGGTCTGGTCCACGACGTTGGCCAGGGCGAGGCGCTCACCGGCCTCATCCACATCCCAGTGCAATCCGAGTCTTTCCAGCCACCAGTGCAGGATCACGATGTCTGAGGCGAGGCCACGGGGGTGGAGGGGGATTCGTAACGAGGCCCCGGTGGATCCGGAACTCGTTCCTTCCAGGATCCGGTCCAGTTCTGCGTCCATGGGGACAAGGTCGCCGAGTTCCCGAAGATCTCGACGGTCCAGCACCGGCAGCTCCGACAGCGCCGGGTGGGCGCCGATATCTCCGTTGCGGCGCAGCCTTCGGTAGAAGGGGACCGTCTCAACAGCACGCACGGCCAGGGCATCGACCCAGGAGCGCGGGCCGGTCAAGGAGGTCTGGGCATAGGCTCCGCGACGCACGTCAGCAGCCAGCACGGCCAGCAGCGCCTGATCGGTCCGAGTCAGACGGTCACCGCAGGCATGCGTCCAGGCGGGAGCCATCGGCTCCTCGCGCAGCGCGGCCAGGGCCGCAAGCCCTGATGCGCTCACAGTGGGCCAGCGCTCAGTGTCGGGCAGGACGGCCGCATTCATAGACGCGTACTCGGCGCGCGCAGCCGACGTCATCCCTGCGGTTCCCGACGCCGCAGGCGCAGCGCCGTCAGCGGACGATTGAGAGCGCGTGCTCTCAGGTCTCAGGCGCCTGGGATCGGAATCACCGGGCTGCCGAAGCCTCTTCGACTCGCCACGATTGCGCAGCTCAGTCATTCCGCTCATCGCCCCGTGTAATGGGATGCGGACTCACGAGCACGCGCCTGCGCGATTCGGCGCTCCACTTCACGACGGTGCTCGATCTCGGCCCGCAGGCTCATCGTGGTCTCCTGGCGGGCCAGAGTCGAAATCTCTTCCCATCGATCCGCACTCTGATGGGGATTCTCCCCGGTAGCGCACAGGCCCAGACCGGCCAAGAACGTACGGCAGACCTCCTGCCTCACGGACTCAGAGGACGGCCAGGTGGAAGGAGGCACGAGAGTAGCGACCAGCAGCTCCAGGAAGGCCGTCATCCGTCCCACGCGCTCCATCAGAATCACGCCTGGCGGTCGAGGGGGCTCCTGATCGAGAAGCTCCCGCAGGAGCAGCGCAGCCAATGCGCTCACCTGGCAGCAAGCCGCCGGATCTGGTGCGGACACGCCCATGGTCAAGATCCTCAAGTGCTGAGACAGGCGAGAGCGCTCGATCTCCAGCGCCCCTCGCAAGCCCTCCGGCTCATGACCCGCATCTCTGAGAACATCCGCGAGCACAGCACGACCGTCGACCCGGCTGTCCAGAAACACCGGGTCGCAGTGAGCCAGGGCATGGGTCAGGCGGGCGAGATCGGGAAGAGGCGAGTCGGCCCGGATGGGCCACGGCGCTGCCAGAGCGCTGTCGACCACATCCCGCCCGGACAGGAGGTGCACTGCCGTCGCCGACTGCTCCACGCCGTCCTCAGGACCGGCTGCGGAGCTGACGGCACCCGGACGCCGTGAGGGCTCCTGCCCTGCCTGCTCTACCTGCCCTGTCAGCCATGTGCAACTCATCGTGGCGCCTCCCAGATGGCTCGTGCCAGGGCGGCGCTGAAACGGCGCACCTCATCAAGATTGCGCACGCTGTGAACGGCATATCCCCCGGGCAGCCGCAGCTCCTTGACACGCCTGGGGTCGGTATTGAGCAGGAGCGTGCCTCCGCCCCCGGCCGCTGTGAGCGCCCGCACCGCGATTCCCTCTTCATTGCTGGTGTCCGCGCATTCATCTGAGCGGTGGTCCGCGAACATGGAGACCACGCCGTCGTCGGAGACGACGGCGATGTGGCAGGGCGCCCGTCCGGCCCCATCCGCTCGAGCGGCCAGATGCGTGCGGGACAGGATTCCCAGCGGGAAGGATGTGGAACCGCCGAAATGAGCCACAATGGCGGCCAGGACCTCCTGCGCGTCCTGGGTGAAGCCATCCGTGCCGGCGATCTGCTCGGGACCGGACCAGGTGGTGGCCTGAACGCGAGCGCCGCTGCGCAGCGCGGACAGAGCCAGGATGGCCCCCGCTAAGGCCACAGGCGACAGCCGTACGGCGGGATCGGGCATGGAGCCGGAGGAGTCGAGGTAGAGATCGAGGTTCGTGGGAACCATGTGCTGGTCCTCCCCCGGATCGCGCTCGAAGTGGCGACGGCGAGTCGTCACCCCGGGCACCACCCACGGCGAGGCCGCCATCGTGGCGGACCAGTCGATATCGGCAAGGTCCTCCCCGGTCTCCCAGGTCTCCAGGTTCCCCATGAGGGGGTCGTCTCTGCCGGCCCGGCGCACGGGCGGCAGACGCACGAGATAGGGAGCGGCGGACTCCTGATAGTAGCGGGAGGCGATCTCCAGTGCGGGCATGTCGACACCCAGGCTGCGGGCCACGGCGGAAAGATCCGCGGGCTGAATGTCCTGAGACCGGCTCCCGGCGCCCTGAAGCGCAGCACCATCATTATTGTTCTGCGAATCCTCAGGTGCGCGCGGGGCCGAAGGGCCGGCGCCGAGCACGAGCGGATCCTGCACGGGATGGATCACCGGCTTAAGAAGATCGGTGTCGCCGATCACGGAGACCGGCAGCTCTCCCGCCCCGGTGACGCCTCCGCAATCGCGCCCCGATCTTCCTCTCCCGGACATCCGCAGGCGCTGTGAGCGCTTCTGCTGGAGGTCCTCGTCCATGATCATGGGCCGCAGGAGTGCGGCGAAGCCGGCCGCCCCCTGAACCGGCGCGGAGGCGTAGACACGTGCCAGACGGGCCATGAGCCGCGCTTCAGCCTCTCCCGCAACCCCCTGACGGTGCAGGGTTCCGGGCACCAGTTCCCAGGCGATCTCGTAGCACCGCAAGTAGGTGGGCCACCATTGCGGCCCGGAAGCGTCAGGAATCTCCCGCCCGTGGGATTCGGTTTCCTGCCGGTCCCAGCACTCACTCACGGCCTCCAAGAGGGAGATCATGGACACGCCTCGATGGCGCTGAAGCTCATCGTTGATGAGCAGGTCGCACCACAGGTTGGCGACCATGCCCACCTGCTCATCGCAATCGATCAGACCGGAGCGGACGCGCATGTGAATGCGGGCCGCGGTGGTCATATCCCCGGGTGCCAGCACATAGTGCCCTACTTCATGTGCGAGCAGCGCCAGAACAAGTTCCTCCGGACCGGCGGATCTGGCAGCAGTAGTACCCATGAGCGGTGTTGCGCGCCGCAGGTTCACATGAACGCTCATGGTGCGCAGATCGATCCAGGCCAGGGCGTCCTTCGACGATTTCTCCAGGAGCGTGGGCCGGTGGAGGCGAGTGATGGGGCTCCAGACGAGCTGCGCCCGTGGCCACACGGTCTCGGCCATGGCGAGCAACGGCTGGTGCGAATCCGTAGTGGAGGTAGTCATGGGATGCCCCGAACGGCACGCTGGTCGTCAATGCCCTCGGAGGGCGGACAGATCTCCACCAGGTAGGAGTCTCTCAACACGCGTGCGCAAGCATGGTCGGGTGCCAGCCCGATGGCTGAGGCGCCATCGCTCTGAGAGGTGTGGGACTCGCGAGGGCTCGGTGGGCAGTGGTCAGGAGCCAGACGCACAGCGGCGGTCCCGTGCACGTCGGCGAGGAGCGCCCATGGCGCATCATCAGCCCACAGCCACCAGGCCTGATCCGTGGCGCCGATAAGACGCGGTGGCGACACCCAGGAACCGCCGAACCCGAGAAACCCGCCCGTACGTCGCTTAGGGGCAGTCATGCCCGGCCAGAACCAACGATCAGCCAGGCAGGCTGCGGACAGCGCGGCGGGGTCTCCCGCGAATGCGCATCCGCTGGTCAAGGGAGCCAGAACGGCGTGCGGACTGCGGGCGAGAATCTGCAGAGCGGTAGCGCGCAGCTGAACGCTGCCGGTTCGCCATGACGCGAGGGCGGCGAGTTCCGTAGCCGCGACGGCGGTTCCCCGCGTCGCGGACCGTCCCGGTTCCTCCAGGGCATGCGCCAGGGCGAGCCACATCTTCCAGGCCTCACGCGAGCTGCCGCCGGGAGCGGTATGGGTGAGAACAGTGACCAGAGCCTCGGGCTCGGTCCGCCATCGGGAGACGAGGTCGAGAGTCCCTGCCAGGCGCCCCCAGACGGGGTCCTCTGCACTCGGGCGCAATCCGGCCAGCCGGATCAGGGATATGAAGACAGCTTCCACCGCACCGGGGCCGGCGTCCGACACCTGGGAGCCCAGGCGCAGCGCCGTCGGCTCCAAGTCCGCGAGGCGAGCGAGTACCTCGGTATCCGCGCCCACCGCAGCTGCGCGGTCGGTGCGCGCCTGATGCAGCACCGCATTGGCCGTTTGACGGTGCCCGGTCAGAAAATTCCTCCACCGGGTCACGAGCCGGCTCCTGTAGACGCGCTGGAATCCCATTCCAGCCAGGACAGGTAGGCGGAGTAGCGCTGGTGGGCGTACTTCAAAGCCATGGCATCGTCGGCCACATGGCCATAGAGCTTGCCGCTGGCACCGAGGGAACGGGCCAGGGACTCGATGCGGGCCAGGCGGCGACGGACCTCGGCGTGCGTCACTCCAGTCAGCCCCTGATGCAGCTCGGCAAGGACCTCTCCCACAGGATCGTCGGTATCCAGGCCCGCGGCGTCATAGGCCAGACATGCGGTATCCATGAGCCCGCGCAGCCAGGAGACAGGGTCGTGAACCAGCAGACGGCCCTCATCGGAGGCGAACACCGGGGAGTCGAGATTGGGCTGGATCTTGTCGCGCAAGACGAAGGGCAGCACGGCGCGCAGGTCCTCCAGGGCAACATCGCTGTGGCCCCGGAAGAAGGCCATGGCCTTGGCGTAGGTGATGACGGCGTTCATGGCCCGCACACTCATACCGGACAGGGTCTGGTCGGCCAGATCGGTCAGACGGTCCCGGCCCGTGGAGCGGCGCAGGAGCCCGGTCACATCACCACCTGTCAGGCGAGCCGTGTCCTTGCTGCGGTACTCCAGCTGAGTGGCTGCGTGCTCGCAGACCTCGAGCTGGGAGGCGAAGAAGGCGAGGCGCCGGAGCACCGCCTGGGGCACGCGCACGGATCGGATCTGAGCGGAGACGGCGTCATGCTCGGCCGCGGAGAAGACCACCTCGGCCGGGACATGCCGCTCAGGGTGGAAGTCTCCCTCCCGGCGCTGAATGAGCCCGGGCAGAAAACGAGGATTGAAGGGCAACGCCGCCACAGTGATGTCGATACGGTCCCGCAGCGCCTCGACCACCTGGTAGGTGCCGCCTCCAGCATCGTCATTGGCGGTGAGATACCAGGCGGCATCACCGGTCTCGTAGAGCTGGTCGTAAACCTCGACGTAGCCATCGGCCAGGACCGTCAGAAGCGCGGACTGCGTACGGGTGGGGATGCGGTTGTACTCGTCAATGATCTTGACACGCATCCCCAGCCAGGAGCGCCACGCCACATCGATGTCCGCCAGAGACTCGGCACCCACGAGATCGCGCGGCAATGGCGTTCCGAACATATCCGTCACCGACAGCTGAGGGTGGCCGTGCTGCATGCTGCGACGCACCTGCTCAACGGGGTAACCGGCGAGCACGCCCATGAGAATGGCGGAGGTGGTCTTGCCGCGTCCGGGTCCTCCGATGAGCAGACAGCGGCCGCGCACCGCGAAGGTGAGCAGGGGCATGAGAACGAAGGAGGAGTATGACGGGGCGGTGGGCAGGTGAAGAGCGGCGCCGGTCTCCCCCAGATTCACAGTGGTGTCGGGCGCCCCATCCCCCATTTCGAATTCGATGTCGTAGTGCGGACTGATGATGGCCTCGTTGACCATCCAGTAGTAGGCGCGACGCAGTTTCTCATCCAGTGCCGTGCTCGTATTCGCAGTGCCAAGGGGCGCCGCGGAGGGGAAGACATCTGCGACGTCCAGGGAACCCGGGGCCGGCCCCACCGGCCTGGCGGGCTCCAGCCCGGAGGCACGGGGATCCGTGGGACTTGAGGGAACGTATCCGTAACCCATCAGCACTCCTCAGGGGCATCGGTGAGGACGTCGTCGTGCGTCCCGGCCGCGGTCTTCTCATGCTCGGCGCCGACGCGCAGCCCATCGCTCATCGTGCTGGCGCCGACATGAGCCTCCGACAACGGCGGGCTCATGGGCCTGGGCTCGGCTGCAAGCTCGTCGATGAGGGCGATGGCTTCAGCCATGCGCTCCTCGTGGCTGCCCCGCAACTCCACCCAGGGCACGGGACCGGCCGCAAGAGTCCGGCGGAAGGACTCCTGCATGTCGTGGCGGATATGCTCGCCATCGCGCAATCCGTCCTGGACGAACGGAATCTCGTCCCCGGTGAGCAGATAGAGATCCGGGCGACGGGAAGCGGCCAGAGCCTCCACGCCGGCGGAACGACTGCCCATATACCGCTCATGCCATAGAGAGGTGGCCAGGACATCGGTGTCGGTGATGAGAAGTGGACGAGCGGTGAGTGCAGCGGCCTCGTCCTCCCACTGGGCCTGGACGCGGGCCACAAGATCGAATTCGGCGCTGGCCCAGGCGGCATCCAGGCCTCCGGGGCGCTGTCGGCTCCACTGGCGTCCGAACTCGGGCACCTGCGGCAGGCGATAGTGGTCGCTCAAAGCGCTGGCGAGGGTCGTCGTACCGGTGGACTCGGCGCCCACCACCGCGACGCGCCGTACGAACCACGCGCGCACCGGGGCGGGCAGCGCCCACCAGTAACGAGCCGGGTCGGAGCGTATCTGCCTCCCCGAGACCGGCAGGGCCTGCCTGTCCGGATCGACCTGCAACCACGAGGCGCCCAGCCGGGAGGCGAGCTCGGCTCCGTAACTGTCCGACGTCGCCACGGCGTCAACAGGGCCGTCGGCGGGGTCGAGGAGGGAGAGCATGACCGCCGTATGAGCCTGCCAGGCCGTCGGGGACGCATAGTCCACCGGCTCGTCGTCGACGCCGGTGACCACCCGGGCGCTGGGCAGGCAGACGCGCAGCCAGTCGGCGCGGAGCTCACCGGAGACGGATTCAGCACTGGAAGCCAGAACCTCAACGGTGACGCGTTCACAACAGGCCAGGGCTTGGCGGATGAGGGACAGGTGCCCCGCATGAGGCGGATAGAACTTGCCGATGACAAGTCCGTGACGGTAGCGGGGAGCCGGGACGGCTGCCGGCTGCGCGCTCACGACTCGTGCTCCTCGACCAGCCTCGAGACGGGCGCCGGCGCATCGGGATCGTCCGGATCTGCCGCTCCCTCCTCACGACGACGCAGCTCACGCCGCCAATCGCGCACCCCGACCAGGCACAGGGCGAGGAAGAGGACGTAAAGGAGCGCCGTCATCCACAGCCCCGTGCTGAGATGCATGACGATGGTGAGAACATCGGTGAAGATCCAGAAGTACCAGTTGGCGATCCATTTGCGTCCCAGGGCGAACTGGGCGGCCACCGACGTGGCGGTCGTAACGCCGTCGAGCACGGGCGACGCCGAATCGCCGGTCCATCTCAGGATTTCTACAAGCACCGCAGCGCCCAGTGCCGTCAGCACGAGCAGTGCGGGAAGGGCGAGGCGCGCGGGCTTGTGAATCCGCAAAGGACCATCGCCGTGGTTCCCGCGCAGCCACCACCACCAGCCCATGAGGCCGAGCACTGCGAAGAGCACCTGCAGCAGGGCATTGGCATACAGGGCGTTGCGCCAGAACAGGATGAGAAAAACGACGTTGTTGGCAAGCCCCACGAGGAAGTTCCACACATTCTGCCGGACCGCGAGCCACACGCAGGAGGCGCCAGTGAGGACGCCGAAAACCTGCACCCAGTCGATCGTCGCCATGAACGCATACTACCGATCCGCGAAACGGCGGCCCCGGGACACCAGGGTCTCGGAGCCGCCGGACTCCTCGGGCGCGGGCGCCCGCACATCAGTCAGCCTGCCTCAGTCAGTCCAGATAGTCGCGCAGTACCTGGCTGCGAGAGGGGTGGCGCAGTTTGGACATGGTCTTGGACTCGATCTGGCGGATGCGTTCGCGAGTCACCCCATAGACCTTGCCGATCTCGTCCAGTGTCTTGGGCTGGCCGTCAGTCAAGCCGAAGCGCATCGAGACGACGCCCGCCTCGCGCTCCGAGAGCGTATCGAGCACGGCGTGCAGCTGCTCCTGCAGAAGCGTGAAGCTCACGGCATCCGCCGGAACAACGGCTTCGGAGTCCTCGATGAGGTCGCCGAACTCGGAATCGCCATCCTCGCCCAGGGGTGTGTGCAGAGAAATCGGCTCGCGTCCGTACTTCTGGACCTCGACGACCTTCTCCGGAGTCATGTCCAGTTCGACTGCCAGCTCTTCCGGCGTGGGTTCACGGCCCAGGTCCTGGAGCATCTGACGCTGCACACGCGCCAACTTGTTGATGACCTCGACCATGTGGACGGGAATACGAATCGTACGGGCCTGGTCCGCCATGGCCCGGGTGATGGCCTGACGGATCCACCAGGTGGCATAGGTCGAGAACTTGTAGCCCTTGGTGTAGTCGAACTTCTCCACCGCGCGGATCAGGCCCAGGTTGCCCTCTTGAATGAGGTCGAGGAAGAGCATGCCGCGCCCCGTGTAGCGCTTGGCCAGCGAGACCACCAGGCGCAGGTTGGCCTCTAGCAGGTGATTCTTGGCGCGCTGGCCGTCCTGGGCGATCCAGTGCAGCTCACGGCGGTATTTGGCCTCAAGGTCATTGCCCTGCGCCCCCAGCAAGTGCTCGGCGTACAGGCCGGCCTCAATGCGCTTGGCGAGCTCGACCTCCTGGGCGGCATTGAGCAGCGCCACCTTGCCGATCTGCTTGAGGTAGTCCTTGACCGGGTCCGCGGTGGCCCCGGCGGTCACCACCTTCTGCGCCGGCTCATCGGCCTCGTCGGAGTCGGAGACCGTGAAGGAGCCGTCCTTGTCCTTGTCGGAACGGGACTTCCTCCCGGATCTCTTGCCCGCCGCCTTCTCGGCCTGCTCGCGTCTGATGCGATCGAGTTCGCCGGTCAGGGCCGCGATGGAGGGCTGCATCTTGATGCCCTTGATGATCCAGCCGCGGAAGATGAAGCCGTTGCTCGTCAGGAACTCGCGGGCGACAACAGGATGCTCCTCCTCGGGGATCACGAAGCGGGGCACAGGACCATGGCCGTAGGGGGCCAGGGTGATCGGCTCCTCAAGCGTGCCATTGCCCGCCAGTTCGAGCCCCTCGACGGTGGTGCGACTGCGCACGTAGAGGGTCGCGCCAGGTGCGAGCCTGACGCCCTTGAGAGCCGCGGCGGTGTTGAAGGGATTGCGCTTGGTGCCGTCGCCGTTCTCCTTCAGGCTCACATCGAGGTAGTAGTCCCGCAGCTCGGGAAGGGGCTCATCGTCATCCTGCGCTTCAGAGTCAGCCGGCCCATCAGCCGTGACGCCGTCCTCATCATCCGAGTCCTCGTCCTCGTAGTCGTCGTCCTCGGTGTCGTCATCGAGATCGTCGAAATCGAGATCATCGCTGTCCTCGGGAGTCTCGTCAATGTCATCAGCGCGCTGTGAGCGCTTCCGCGTAGCTGTGGAAGAAGGCACGGAGTTCCTTTCGCGTGGGCGGACTGATCAGGATGGGGCGAGCGCCGGTCGAGTAGGTGACGCACTGACACGCTGGCGCACGTTGGTGGCCGACGCAGCAGGCAACCCTCCAACTATAGCGTTTATTCCCACCGTCATCTCAGCGGCATCGGCATCAGGGACGCCGCCCGCAGCTCCGCCGAGCTCAGCCGGGTTCGACCGGGTTCGACCGGGTTCGGCCGGGCTCCGCCCAGTTACGCTGATCACCATGAATGGTCTCTCCCCTTCCCTTCGGGCGGTGCGCGCCGCTGTCGGCATCAGGCTCGTTCAGGTGATAGACACTCATCGAGGCCGATGGGCCGACTTGAGCCCCGCCTCCGACGAACTGTTCGATACGGCCGATGCTCTCGTATCCTCGGGCAAGCGGATGCGTGCAGTGCTCGGCGCCGTCGGTCTCGCGCTGGGCACGCCCGGTGCGCAACCGCATAAGCGGAACCGGCTCATGACTGGCACCACCGCCTCTCACCTCGGAGCGGCGCTCGAGTTCTATCAGGCCAGCGCCTTGGTTCACGACGATGTCATCGATGCGGCCTTCACCCGTCGCGGACTGCCCACGGCGCATCGCCAATATACCGCCCAGCACGCCTCTTCGGGCTGGCGCGGTGACGCGACAACCTACGGGAACAGCGCGGCAGTGCTGCTGGGCGACCTGCTCATGTCGCTCGCCAGTGCCGAGATGGGCGCCGCCGTCAGACCGCTCGCCGAGAGCGCCCAAGCCGCGTCCGTCCGCGATGCCTTCGACGCCATGACCGCGGAAGTCGCCGTCGGACAGTTCCTTGATGTGCGCAGCGAGGTGAGCGCCCTTCCCGCCCCCGAGGTTGATGCCGCTGCCGCAGGGCAGGCGATGCTCGACTCGGCGCTGGCCGTGGTGCGGCACAAGTCCGCCCGCTACTCGGTCATGCACCCGCTGCTCATCGGCGCGCTTCTGGGAGGCGTCACGACGGACAGCTCTCTCTACGCGGCACTGCGGGTGTTCGGCGAGGAGATCGGCATCGCATTCCAGCTGCGCGACGACGTTCTCGGCGTCTACGGAGACCCCGATCTGACCGGTAAACCGGCGGGTGATGACCTGCGCGAGGGCAAGCGGACGGTCCTGCTGGCCATGGCATGGCAACGGACAACCCAAAGCGGCCGGGCCCTGCTATCCCGTGTTCTGGCGAATCAAGATGCCTCTCCCAGTCTGATCGCCGCCGCAGCCGATCTGATCCGCGACTGCGGCGCCCTGGCCGCGCACGAGGAGAAGATCCTGACCCACACCCAGGCCGGCATCAGCGCTCTGGGCACTATTCCCCTGGAGGCGCTCGACGAGGCCGGTCGCACTGATCTTCTGGCTCTGTCCCAGGCCCTGACAGCGCGCAACGCCTGAGGCTCAATCCTCGAAAGAGGTCACTTCACGCGGAGCCGGCCCGCCAGTCGGTCTACCGTGTCCGATCTGCGCCGTAGAATCTGGTTGTGGTCAAGGATCCCCTCACCGGTCGCCTGGTCGACTCTCGCTACGAGATCGTCGACCTTGTGGCGCGTGGCGGAATGGCAACCGTCTACCGGGCATACGATCGCCGGCTCGACCGCGTCGTCGGGCTCAAGCTCATGCATGCCCACCTGGCCGACTCCCCCGACTTCGTCGCCCGATTCCGACGAGAGGCCCGCGCCGCGGCGCGCCTGTCGAATCCGGGAGTGGTCGCGGTTTACGACCAGGGCAGTCTCGAGGGCGTCGCCTACCTGATCATGGAATACGTCGAGGGACCGAATCTGCGCGATCTCATGGCGGCCGGTCCCTTGTCGGTACGCGAGGCCCTGGGACTGACCGCTCAGATCCTGCGTCCGCTGGGCGCCGCGCACCGCGCGGGACTGGTTCATCGCGACATCAAGCCCGAGAATGTTCTACTCCCGGCGGACGGCTCAGTCGCGAAGGTCGCCGACTTCGGACTGGCCCGGGCCGTTACTGAAGTGACACAGACCACCACGGGCAATGTCCTGGGAACGGTGGCCTATCTCGCTCCCGAGCTGATCACCTCGGGCTCCTCCAGCCCCTGCGCAGACGTGTTCTCCGTAGGCGTCATCATCTATGAACTGCTCACCGGCGAGCAGCCGTTTATCGCCGACTCCCCCATCCAAATCGCCTTCCGCAACGTCCACGAGGACATTCCCCCGCCCTCGGCCCTGGCCCCGGACCTGCCCGCCGACGTGGACGAACTCGTATCCGCCATGACGCGGCGCGACCCGAAGCAGCGCCCCCAGCACGCAGACGAGGCATTGGCCCTCCTGCGCAAAACGGCCGCGTCCCTGTCCGAGGACCAGCTGCTGATCAAACGCGGGGGCGGAGCCGGCTCGGTGCGCACCCAGGATGTCCTCGCCGCCAACGCCGAGGCGGCGCGCACCGCCATGGGAGCCCAGTCCCCCGAGGAGATCGGCAACCCTGACAAACCCGACGCCGACGACGCACACAGCATCCACAGTGCTGTCGGTGCTGTCGGTGCTGTCAGTGCCGACAACCCTGACAGCACTCACAACGCCGACGGCACTGACAACGCTGACAACAGGGACTCCGAGACGACGCCAGGGGCGGGACTGCGCACGGTGTCGCTCCCGATCGGATCGATCGGGCCGGGCGCCCAGGAAATCGGTGACGGCCACACCCAGCACCTGGCGCGCGAGGAGCTGCTGCATGCCGACGACCAGGTCACTGCTGCGGTTCCACGCAAGGGCATCCGCCGGGTCCGACGTCGCGCGGTCCTCGGCGGAGCCGCAGCCGTGCTCCTGGGAGGCGGCGGCTGCTACGCCTGGTACGTTCTCAAGGGGCCCGGGCGGTCCGTTCCTGTTCCCGAGATCGTCGGCAAGACCTCCGAGGAGGCCCAGAGAGCCGTGGAGGATGCGGGACTGATCTGGGCGGCGCCCACGCGCGATTTCTCCGACACGGTTCCCGATGGTTCGGTCATCTCCTGCGAGCCGAGCCCGGGCGACAGCGCGCGCCTCAATCAGGAGGTCACCGCCGTGGTCTCCCGCGGTGTTGAGCAGAAGAAGGTCCCCGATGTCGTGGGCAAGACTCAGGAGGACGCGACCAAGGCCATCACGGACGCCGGTCTGACTCTGGGAGCGATCACCCAGGAGTACTCCAGCTCCGTGGCCTCGGGGCAAGTCGTCTCCTCCGACCCCGCGGCGGGGACGAGCGTCGCCCACTCCTCAGCGGTGGCGATCGTCGTCTCCAGAGGGCGCCAGACCGCGACCGTGCCCGACGTGACCGGTATGAACGTCGATCAGGCCAGAACTACTCTGGAGGCCGCGGGTCTCAAGCTCGGCACGCAGACGCAGGCGTTCTCCGACTCCGCAGCCTTGGGCACGGTCGTCTCCTCCAACCCGGCGGCCGGCGCGAACGGTGTTTACAACGGGGATTCTGTCGCCGTGACCGTCTCGAAGGGACCGGAGAATGTCACGGTTCCAGATGTCAATGGGAAGAGCGAGGAGGAGGCCAAGAAGGCCCTGGAGGATCTGGGGCTCAAGGCGGAGATCAACAAGCGCCTTGGCGGCCCCTTCGGCACCGCTCGGTCAACCGATCCGGCTGCCGGCACCAGCGTCAAAGCAGGTTCCAGCGTCAAGATCAACATCTTCTGAGCTCGGGGCTCCAGGCGCATCGCAAGACCACTCCCCCACCGGACCGCCGACCATGAGAGCCGCAGGCCGCACAAGGGTCAACAAGAATCAACGGCGCAGCATCTCGGCGACCTCGAAGGCCATTTCCAAGGACTGCTGATGGTTCAGGCGTGGGTCGACGAGCGTCTCGTAGCGCCTGGCCAGGGCGGCCTCGTCGATGTGCTCCCCTCCGCCGAGGACCTCGGTGACGTCATCGCCGGTGAGTTCGACGTGAATCCCGCCGGGCACCGTCCCCAGCGCACGGTGGACCTCGAAGAAGCCGCGGAGCTCGTCCATGACGGTGTCGAAACGGCGGGTCTTGTAGCCATTGTCGGAGGTGATGGTGTTGCCGTGCATGGGATCGGTGACCCAGGTGACCGGGCGGCCGTCTGCCGTGATGGCTTCGATGAGTGCGGGTAGGGCTGCGCGAATCCGGTCGGCGCCCATGCGGGTGATGAGCATCAGACGGCCGGCATCACCGTTCGGGTTGAGGTGGTCGACGAGCGCCAGGAGCTCGTCGGGAGTCGTCGTCGGCCCCACCTTGACACCGATCGGGTTATGGACGCCCTCCAGGAGGGCGACATGGGCGTCCTCCGCCCCACGCGTGCGCTCCCCCACCCACAGGAAATGGGCGGAGGTGTCGTACAGACGCCCTGAGCGCGAGTCCTCCCGGATCATGGCGTCCTCGTACTCAAGGAGCAGGGCCTCGTGAGCGGCGTAGAAGTCAACCTGTCGAAGCGCCTCGAAATCGACCCCGGCGGCCTCCATGAACCGCATGGCGCGGTCGATCTCCTCGGCGAAGGACTCGAAACGCGCGTAAGTCGGATTGGCTGTGAAACCGCGGTTCCAGGAGTGGACCTCTCTCAGATCCGCGTACCCGCCCATAGTGAAGGAGCGGATGAGGTTGAGAGTGGTGCCGGCGCGCAGATAGGCGTCGAGCATGCGATGAGGATCGGGAATACGGGCGTCCCGGGTGAAAGCGTGGCTATTGACCGAATCCCCGCGATAGGCGGGCAGGGTGACGCCATCGCGCGTCTCGACGTCCGAACTGCGGGGTTTGGCGTACTGGCCGGCCATGCGCCCCATCTTGACCACGGGGGTGGAGGCGCCATAGGTGAGTACGGCGGCCATCTGCAGAATGGTCTGAAGCTTGAGGCGGATGTTGTCAGCCGTGTTGTCGGCGAAGGACTCGGCGCAATCGCCTCCCATGAGCACGAAGGCCCGGCCCTGGCTGGCGGCCGCCATCTGGGCGCGCAGGGAATCGACTTCGCCGGCGAAGACGAGCGGAGGTCGGGCGCGCAGGTCCGCACTCACTGCCCTCAATACGGCCTCATCGGGATAGGCCGGCTGCTGGGCGGCAGGACGGCGACGCCAACTGGCAGCGGTACGGGGGGCGGTCAACTCGTTCATCACGCGGGCCAGCATAGAGGCAGAGAACCGGGGCTGGGGCACCACGTGCGCGGTGCCACCAGCCCCGAGGAGGCCCGGAGAAGACGAACGGCGCTCGGCCCGCTCAGCGGATACGATTCGCCGGCCTCCGGGCTCGGTCGGCAGGGCTTCTGCTAAGGCCTCAGTGCTCGGCGCCGGCCTCCGCGGGCTCCACGCTCTGGCCCAGGTCGGCCATGAGCGCGGTGAACCAGTCCTGGGTGATGTCGAAGGGCTTGCCGCCGGCGATGCGCGGGAAGGCGATCGCCGCGAGCACGTCACCGTTGTCCTCATCCTGGCCGATGACGCCGGATTCGCCGCGCAGAGCGCAGTCGACGGCCAGGTCGCACATCTTCTTGATGAGGGCCAGGTCCTCGGCGTTGGCGTGGGCTGCGCGCGAGTAGTAGCCGGACTTCTGGACCATGACCTTCTCGGCGCCGATGAGCTCGGCGAACTGCTTGGCGAACCACTGGCCGGGGTTGATGGTGT
>ERZ773038.196-NODE-196-length-41274-cov-6.925253_pt1 | contig 41274 bp, 45 predicted proteins | sample MGYA00511665_ERZ773038 | MGnify/ENA primary metagenome ERZ773038 (study PRJEB29015, sample SAMEA2737966) | human oral metagenome | biome: human oral; feature: human-associated habitat; material: dental | place: China | collected 2028 ... | reverse complement strand
GTACATTTCAGAAATCGGCATTGTTGCTGGTGAAAAAACTTGGCAGAAATTAGCAAAAGAAAAAACAATTGCTAATTTACTAGATAAAATGATTCTTGAAATAGTGTAAAATCACTCTATGAAGCACTTCACCCTCGTCAAACACCACCCCTGCACACAGCTCGCTCATCTTTACGAGCATTTGTTTGTTACCACGGTCGCCTTACCTTTACCGCCACGGGCAATACAAACTGTTGGATTACGCGCTCAATGGTGCTACTTATGATTCTGGCGTGATAATTATCTCTGCGGAATGTTACGCCAAAACATCAGCAAAATTACTTCAAGACTTAGCGACGATGAAGACTGATTTTGGCGAAGCTCCTTTTTACTTGCCGATTTCACGAGCTTTATCACAGATTATCGCCGAAGAGCCAGAGGCGATTTTTATTGGTGATGTCGATACGATAATCGGCGAATTGAGATTGCTTGATGACCAGCCTTGGCAAGATTTAGATTCGGTTGAATTGTTGCCAAAAGATGTGCACGGAGATAAAAAGTTGCTTGATCTGATGTATACTACCGATCAGCCAGCTGTCAAGCCACGTAAGATCAAGCTGCAATTACAGTTTAGTGATCCATTAATTGAGCTGCGCATGTTGTGGCGCGAATTGGTGCGCTTTTTGAATTTATCAATCGGGCAAAAAGTTTGCCAAGAGTTCGGTACTTACTTTACTGATGAATCTGTCAAAGATAGCGCAAATTCAACGACAGTAGTTAGTATATTTTTGGTCAATTCTCACATATTGCCGGCAACAAAAATAGAGGAAATCGCCGCAAGCGTTAAGTCTACTTTGGAAATGATCACTATGCCAGAAGTTCTACAACGTTTTGCGAATTATCTATCACTAGCTTCTTACTCTTCCAATCCGCATGCCGCCCCAGACGAGGATCGCATACTTAGGGAATTTGGCGCCATCTTAGGCTCTGCTGGCTGGAAGGAAATCGCTAATGTAGAGAATTTGACTAAGGTTTTACAAGCAACGCGAATCACTGTAAAAGATTCAGCAACAAAGCAGATTAAAACTATTTGATTCACTGACGGTTTTATTATTGACCAAATACCACCTCCTACCCTACAATCAAAATGTGATCAAAACAGTGTCAAAAGCTCTCATCAAGAATCGTGCTGGCGCATATTTACTGTTATACAGAGGTGATTCGCATCCAAATTTTCCCGGACATTTGGACATTCCCGGCGGAGAGGTTGAACCTAATGAATCATACAAAGAGGCAACTGCTCGCGAGATATGGGAAGAAACCGGCGTACATGTTCAGTCAAATAGTCTAGAAGAATTATTTGCTAAACAGTACAAAAACGTAAAACATATACTTTTTGAAGCGAATATAGACGAGATAGACATTCCAGTCAAACTAAGTTGGGAACATAAAAATTACTGCTGGTTTACGAGAGAAGAACTACTGAACACAGCCGTTCCAAATAATGCAGATCTTTATTATGTTGATGTTATTGATTATTTAGGTGCCTAGCTTATCCTACGCTCTCACTTACAACCGAATATCTCGCATTATGCGTTTTTCGTAATAATAAAGTTTATTTTCTAATATATCTTGACCTTCCTATTTAGTATCAAATACTAAGTTGATATAATTTCGACAAAGACCTAAAACTAAAAATCATTCATTTTTAAGCTCTTCTATAAGATTTTTTAATTCTCGCCACATATATTCTAGCTGTACTTCAGAACCATTTGACCACTCTAGATCGCTTGCAAGATCAGATATTTGCTGGACTTTAAAATTATTCTCTATAAGCTCTTCATATATATCATCATAATCGCATATAAGCTCACCAACTATGTAGGCAGCTAGGGTTTCTCTAGATTCAGTTTTCTCTGCTGGTAATATTTCTTCATCTAGAAATTTGATTAATCTTTGTTTCGGGTTCATGGACCGAATTATAGCATGGAATAACCCCCAATAAAAATTAGGGGTATTTGCTCCTTTCGCTAGGATTTCTTTTTCTTAGTGGGGTTAGCACGCCACTCAGAGAAAAGTTCATTACCATGTTCATCAATGACGATATGATAATGTTCTTTCTTATTATATCAATCAATAATAACAATATCGCTTACAATAGCATCATGATCACGATCATAGCCTGATTTAACTGAGACTTTGAAATCAGAATCTTCAGACTGCAATACACAAGGAGTTGCAGCAGACCTTGCCCATTGGCTGATCGCTATTTGAGCCATCCGAAGAGTTACCTCCTCGCGGCGAGTCTCTTCAAAATTCTGTGCACCATGCGGGTCAAACGGATCGCGCCTATACGTCACGTTCCCATTTTGATCCATGACGTAGTGCCCATGCCCAGGACCATCAGGCTTACCTTCTCCACCAAAGTAGATGTTGATATTACCATCTGACTCTTTCGAAATCCAGACGTTGTCTCGATATTGAGACGGAACTCCAGCCTTTTCAGCGATCGACTTTTTGTCTTTACGCCGTTTTTTACTGCTAGCTCGCACTTGCTCTAGCCTTGTCTTAAATGCCTTGACACAAGCATCAAACTCAGCCTTAGCCTTCTTAAATTCAGCTTGAGTACGTTCGTGCTCTGCTTTGGCGGAATTAAAAATATCTTTAGTAGAACTAAAGTAATCTTTTGCATCCTGGAAAGCTGGTTTACATTCTTGAAACTTATCACGAGCCGATCGAATTTCTTCAACCAGTCTGCGCCGTTCATATACGTAAGTCTTAGACTCTTCTTTATAGCGATGCCCCTCAGCTCAGCCGCATACATACTAGCAGATGCACCATCTCGGCGTTCATATGCCGAAGATGCATTCTCAAATGCCTGCTTCATATTCTGAAAGGCATGCTCTTGCTGAGAATTTAACCAATCAATCCGCGGACCATTGTGACTTTTTACCGACTGGTAGTATTGCCACGCTTGATCTTGCGTATAATATACACGTTGTTTGGCTTCATATGCACGGTTCATTTCATCCCGTGCAGAAGAGAGCTTTTCCCAAGCAGTTTGCTGCGCCTGATACGCATTTTGTTTACGCTGAAACGCAACATCTTGCGCTACTTTCAAGCGATCAAGTTCGGCATCTCGTGCCATTTGTATCACCTATTTCTGTAAAGGAACTTGTCCGCAACGGAATTGCTACAGATGTTATAAACTATACACTATTTTAGATTTAAGTCTAGTTTATTAAAATAAAAGTAAAGCCCCGTATTTACAATTAAATACGGGGGTGTTTCCTCCTTACTTTAAATAGTTGAATTGGGTTTGTTTTAGGCTATTTAGCCCTGCCCTGTTAGTTTAACTGGGAGCTGCCGATAAATTACCTTGCCTTTTTTATTCATGACATAGTAACCACAGCCTTCACCTTTAGGTTCGCCTTTTCCACCAAAGTAGAACGTAATTTCATGGCTCAACTGGCTAATCTCGACAAAGACTTTGCCAATGTATTGCTTTGGCACACCAGCCCTTAAGACTAGCTTGTCCCTATAGCGAGCAAACCTCTTAACTGCTTCATTGGTGTTATGCTGAATAACCTGATATTCTGACCACACCTTTAGCCACCGTTTCTTGACTTGATTAAATTTTTGGCGAGCTTCTTCATGCCTACCTTTAGCCTCGGCGTGATCACTTTCAGTTAGAGAGCAAGCCCTTTTAGCAATCTTGATTTCCTTTTCTAAACGACGAATTTCTTCATCATAGAGAGGAATATAGAGATCACACTCTTCGTTATGAGTGCGAATCAAGAATTCCAAATTATCCTTCATGCGACGACTCTTGGCCTGCAGGCGTTCTTTACGCAGAAGTCCAATCTTCTCAAGCAAAGATTCCCGCATATTTTTAACAGCTTCAATTTGCGGAAGACACAAATCACATGTTTTCTTACGAGAGTCGACTTTCTTTGCATGGGCCTTGGAAGTCTCCTGTTTAGCACGCCAAGCTTCATTAAGTGACCTCTCCGCAGAGCGATACTTTTTACGCATGCGGTTAAACCTCTTGGAAGCATGCCTTTTCTTGTCTTGTTCTTGATACATAACCCTTTGCAAGCGAGCAAGTTCAGTACCTACTGACACCTTTATCACCATTCCTTATTGTAAGGAGCAACACTATAACGGGATTGTTATAGTCATTGATTATTATACACATATTATGCATATTGTCAAGTAAAAGCTTAAAATAGCCCCACCAAAAAAGAAAGCCCCATATTTAAATAAAATACAGGGCAAAGCTCCTCCTTTATTGGCTAATAAATGTAGTTGGTAAACTCCTATACAAAACCCTACCGTCGATTAATCGCACAATATAATGACCATGCCCATATCCTGCAGGATTATTTTTTCCACCAAAGTAGATGTCTACTTTATTCTCTAATTCTCTACGGAAAATACAGACGTTTTCAATATAGCACGCTGGCACACCAACTTTTTTCGCTATATAAGTCTTCTGATTCTGGACGGCCTTGTATAATTTGGCAACTTCTTCTTTGTCATGGTTGAGTTTCTGGATAGCAGCTTTATATTCATACTCGGCTATAGCTAAGTTTTGTTTGCATTCCCTGTACTTACATTCAATATCTTGGTAATCAGAGCAATACAAAATATACGTTACAATAGTAATGCAAATTTGGCAAGCTAAATTAAAGGCTTCGTTTATATAACTTTTATATTCCTTGTCATACGACTGAATTAAACCTTTTACATTAGCATTGATACGCTGACGTGAATTATCAGCAAGATCAAACCCACGCTTCGCTAAATTATAAATCTCTTTTGCATTAGTCAATGAATTAATACTATTTTCACTATTTTTCAGTGCATCTTGATAATGACGCTGTAATTTTTCTAACCGATTGATTATATATTTAAAAGATAACGGCAACTTTATCACCTATTCCTAATTTTGAAGAATCAAACTTATAGCATAATCACTATAGTTATATAAATATAATAGATGGATGTGTGGCTATTGTCAAAACGCTATTTAATTCATTTTAGATGTGCGCCGACGCGATAATCTAACCGCCAAACACAAACAGCCGCCGCAAAACACGAATCCAACCAGCACTGGCACCTAGCTATACAAAGTATTTTCTCAGTGTCACCGTATCACCCACCCGAGCCTCACGGGTGGTTTTAAGATTAGTGATAATATACCCAATCTCACCAGTATCAAGTAATGGGTCAGAACACATAGTTGGACTTAGATGTCCAACTTCTAATGCTAAACCATTAGCATTAGTAGCGAGCATATGAATCGCCTCACCCTTTTTAATTTGCCCATCAACTAGTCGCACATATAGAATCACGCCGCGATAATCATCGTAGTAACTATCAAAAATAAGTGCCCGTGCTGGGCTATTTAATTCACCCTTTGGTGAAGGAATTCTCTCTATAATTGCATCTAATACCTGGTCAACATTTTGCCCAGTTTTAGCAGAAATTTGAATAATATCACTTTCTTTACATCCCAGCAGATTGATCACCTGCTTAGAGACACGCGGTACATCGGCAGCTGGTAAGTCTACCTTATTTAAAACGGGGATTATTTTTAAATCCTGCTCCATCGCTAAATAAACATTAGCTAATGTCTGCGCCTGAATACCCTGGCTAGCATCAACCACCAATACTGCACCTTCACATGCCTGTAAGCTACGTGATACCTCATAGCTAAAGTCTACATGCCCTGGAGTATCAATCAAATTTAAATGAATTCCTTTATAACACATTCTAACAGGCGCAAGTTTGATAGTTATACCTTTTTCACGCTCTAAATCCATACTATCAAGTAACTGTGATTTCATTTCGCGCTTCTCCACCGTACCTGTCATCTCCATCATCCGATCAGCCAATGTTGACTTACCGTGATCAATATGAGCAATAATACAAAAATTACGAATTTTATCCTGCATATTAAGGCATATTATAACATAAACTATTAAGCCCTAAAGAATACCTTGCGCAGTTTACGCATCACTGGCTCAGATTCCTTAATCTGTAATAAACGACTAAACATTAAGTAGGTACTCAAACTAACTAGCACTATAAGTATAAACTTTGGTACAGCCTCATAAAGACTTCTTGCTCCAGCTTCAAAAGGTAGCCAGTGTACCATAAAGTAACATATTATCGACATAAACCCAGCCGCACTAGCCATCCTTAATATACCTTGCCAGAAATATTTATTAAGCACTCCAGGGGTTCGCATCTCCATCATTGTAAACAGAATTACAACCTCGACAATTGCTACTATTGCCTGAGCAACAGCCAATCCATATGCGCCATAGCGCAAGCTAAAAGTAAACCAAATTGCTAAAAATACATTTAATGATATAGCCACAATTGATATATAAAGTGGCGTCTTAGTATCCTGCTGGGCATAAAAACTTCGCGCCAAAATATGATAAAGACACCGAAATAGAATAGCCACCGCAAAAACGCCAAGCAATCCAGCCATTAAAGAATTACCACGGTGACTTATAAAACTCACTACATATCCACGAGTAAAGTATGTAATTATAGCAACAGGTAAAGCAAGCCATATAATTGCTCTAATTACAGAACGAAGTTCATCTTTAAACAGGTCTATACGGTTTTCGGATAATCTTTCAGTTAGACGCGGAAATGCCGCCGTGCTTATAGATACGCCTATTAAATTAATCGGTACAACATGAAGAGTAGTAGCCTGCTGGAAAATTCGCACGGTGCCTTCAGTCATACGGCTAGCTAAATTAGTTTCCATTAGACTAACTACGTAATCCATACCCTGATCAAATGATCGAGCAGGTAATAAGTTAAGTACTTTTCTAAAACCTTTATTTCGCCAAAAAATCTTAAATTCATAATCAAAACCAAGACCTATTAAGCCAATGGAACTGACTACCAGTTGTAAAATAGAGCCAAGCACTACACCAAGCGCCACACCCATTATACCCCCTTCAAATATCTGAAAACCAAATATATTTATACCACCAGTGAACACTGTTGCACCAATAATAATACCTATATTATAGATAGTTGGAGCCAGGGCGTAAAAAGCAAATCGACCAACCGCCTGCTGAACACTAGCTATCACAGTCGCAATAGCAAACAAGAATGGGTTAACAGCTATCACACGCATCATACTAACGGCTAACGCCATACCAGATTCACTAAGACCTGGTGCAATAATATAGCGCAATAACGGCTCGGCAAATATTATTATAAGAATACTAGTTACCAATGTTATTAGCGCCATAAAATTAATCAAACTGGCGCTAAGTTGCCAGGCGGATTTCTTATTACCTGTTGCTAACCTTTGGTTAAAAACAGGTATAAAAGTGACACTCAACGCCCCAGAGACTAATATGAAAAACATAAAGTCAGGTACAGTAAAAGCCGCTGTATATGCATCAATTCCAACAGGATAACATGGACCCTCGCAATTCAGATACTGCGAATTTAAAATACGATCTCTATACAATCCAAGCCCACTAGATAAAAGGGTAGATCCTGCTAGTAAAGTAGCTGCCAGCTGTACTGTTATACGCTGGTTCATCTTCTGTACTACGCGTCTAACCCTACCCATAGACTAAAACCTATTTATGCAAACGTGCCGACTCTGGCAGATGTGCATTTTTCAAAATTTCGTTAACTTCTTTTTCTTCAAGTGTTTCTTTATCTAACAAAGCATTTGCCAGATCATCTAGACTCTTGCGGTTCTTACTGTCTGTTAAGATTATCTCTGCACGCTTAGATGCCTCTTTCACTAAGGCCTCAACTTCCTCATCTATAGCCTTAGCAGTAGCATCAGAGTATGGTCTAGAATGGGTTATCTTATCAAATACCATGCCGCCATTATCATCATGAAAGACTTGGTCACGTAATTTCTTACCCATACCCTGTTCGATCACCATATCACGAGCGATTTCAGTAGCTTTACGTAAATCAGAACCTGCGCCAGTCGTAATACCATCATCACCATATAAAATCTTCTCAGCTATACGACCACCCATAGCTCTAGCTAAAACGTCTTTAAACTCATAAACACTAGTGTAACTCTTATCTTCAGGTGGCAAGAACCATGTTACACCACCAGTTCCACCACGTGGGATAATTGTAACTTTATGGACTGGGTCAGAATCTGGCAAGACATGGCCGACTAAAGCATGGCCTGCTTCGTGATAAGCTGTAAGCTCTTTTTCTTTTTCATTCATAACTTTAGCTTTTCGCTCTGGTCCAATCGCTACTTTTTCAAAAGCTTCTGTTAAATCTGCATTACTAATTTTTTTAGCATTACGACGTGCAGCAATAATTGCAGCTTCATTAGCAATATTTGCCAAATCTGCACCACTACTACCAGCAGTTTTAGCAGCCATTTTATCTAAATCAACATCTTCCTCGGTAGGTTTATTTTTAAAGTGAACCTTTAGAATTTCTTCACGATCCTTTCGTTCTGGAAGAGTAATATTTGTACGCCTATCAAATCGACCAGGTCGTAAAAGGGCTGGATCAAGAACATCAGCTCGATTAGTTGCCGCCAAAACAATTACATTTGTACCAGTTTCAAATCCATCCATTTCAACCAAAATTTGGTTTAATGTCTGTTCACGCTCATCATGACCGCCGCCCATACCGCTACCACGCTTACGACCAACCGCATCAATCTCGTCAATGAATATAATTGACGGAGAATTCTTCTTAGCTTTTGAGAATAAATCTCTCACACGGCTAGCACCAACACCTACAAACATCTCCACAAATTCAGAACCAGATATAGAAAAGAAGGGTACATTTGCCTCGCCAGCAACAGCTCTTGCTAACATAGTTTTACCTGTACCAGGATTTCCCACCAAAAGAACGCCTTTTGGTATTTTGGCACCTAGTTCTTTATATTTTTTAGGATGCTTCAAGAAATCTACAACCTCTTCAAGATCCTGCTTAGCCGAGTCATTACCAGCTATATCACTAAACAGAACTTTTTCTTTATCAAGTCCGTAGAGTTTTGCTTTACTTTTGCCAAATCCCATAGCCTGATTATTCTGACCTTGAGCCGAACGCATCATAAACATAAAGAATCCAATAATCAGTAATGTAGGCACAAGAATAATAGCCAAATTCCATAAAGTATTACCTGTTTGTGAAGGTTCTTTATCTTGGATAATTGTTTGTTTTGCTTGGTTGTTTAAATTATTATCACGAAGCAAAGTAGTAACGCCGCCTTGAACGTAAGATTTCTGTGAAGGTTTTTGCTTATTCTTTTCCGTAATCTTAAGAAGACCACCCTGACCCTCAATCTTACTAATTTCACCCTTATTAGCACGATTAATTACATCAGATATTGGTACTTCTTTTAAATTCTCTGGTGGATTAAAAATTGCAATTAAGGCCAAACCACCTACAATAACGATTGCCCAAAACAAACTCAAACGCAAAATGTTAGCAGCTTTACCTGTATTTTTAGATCGGCGTGGACCTTTTGGAGGCATAGATTTTGCCATAAAACTGTTATTATTCCTTTCTATCTTGTCAAACGAATATTCCCACTCGTATTATTATACCATCTTTTAGCAAAACTCTAACCAAAATTCTGATGTCGAAAAACACATACTAACCGATGAGTTCAATGTCCTTTTAGAACCAGCTTTGGCAGTTTTTATAGAAATCAATATATCGTTTAGTTGTGGGCGAGTTTGCGCTATACCTTTATTAAGCAAAAAGTTTCGCAAGATTTCAACAGCCACATCATTTGATATCATCAAATAAAAATACCTAGAATTTTTAGAAAATTTAGCAGTTTCTTTATTGATATTTCTAGCAATTTTAGTCTGATTCCGCCAGAGTTGAATTAGATTTTGTTTAATAGACGGATTTAAGGTTTTAATTCTTTTACGCAGACGATTGCGCAAATATAAATCACTACTATTTGTACTATCTTCTCGCCATTCTAATCCGTTCTTTTTAGCATACAATAGTAAATCATTCTTATAAAAACAGGTTAAAGGACGGTAAATATCTTTAGCGCTCATAACAGCTAATCCACGCCAACCAGTTCCTCGTACCAAATTTATGGCAATAGTTTCTATAATATCGTCAGCATGATGAGCTGTTACTATCTTGGCATTAAACTCTTTAGATAATTTACGTAAAAAAGCATAGCGTTGATCACGAGCAACCTCTTCACTAGCATGGAGACCTAAATTTAAATCTATTTGGCGGTATTGCATTCCATATTTAGCTGACATTTTCCGTACAAAATCGGCATCCTCTGAAGATTCCACACGAATGCCATGATTAACATGAGCTACTATAATATCACTAGTTTTATAACGCTTCGATAATAAGTCTAGCAATACTACAGAATCAACCCCACCACTGATTGCTGCAATTAACATAATACTTACCAGCCGCCGCCTCCACCGCCGCCTCCACCGCCGCCAGTAAATCCGCCACCACCAGAACCACCGTCTGATGATGAAAAGCTACTAACACTAGACGCCACGGTTGACAAACTACTCATACCAGAAGCAAACGCAGCTGCATTAAATGTTCCCTGACCATAATACCAATCAGGATTGCTACCAACTTGTTCGTAATATTTGCCAAGTTGTTTTGTCCATTCTTTTTCACTACCAAACAAAACAGCATAAGGCAACACGCGCTCATATAATTTTACAAGTTGCTTTTCATCATTTGTATCAACCTTAACTTTATCAGCCCCCTCTGGACTTTGTAACATTTTTAATCTTTCAGTTTCTGCTACTTCAATATACATTTTTAAGCCAGCTAAATAGCGTCGTAAGGCTAGGCCCTTATCTGTTAGAACCTTCTTCTTGGACATACCAAAAGACACAGCTGAAGCAAATAATATAATTGGAGAAAGTAATATTATTCCAATAATTAGCAAGATTTTAGATCGTTTCTTGAATGTATCACCATGAGTCTGATTATATTCCCTTAGATCATATTTACCCTCCATTAGGTTAGATAGATTACTCTCATCATCAAATGTACGTCTAGTATATGACAAATTATTCTGCAATTTTTCTAATTTTAATTTATCGCCAACCTTAGGTAATAACCCGTTAAACATATCGCTTAAGACTTCTTTTTCTTCATCTAAAAGATCTTGTGGATCATGTGTAACTTCAATTTCATAATGCATAGTTCTTAAAATTTTACTCTTGCCTGTCTCGTAAATTTTAATATAATGACGTACAGCAAAATCCAAAATCTGGGCAGCCATAGTAGAGCCTTTTAGAGTATCATGGCGGCGTAAAATATTAGCTGATACTTTTATACTAGTGTTTTTAGGTGGAATATATTCGGGTGTAATCGGATCTAATTCAGACTTTCGACCAATAGAAGCATAGTAAGATATTGACAGCCAGATGATAATAATTATCCCAGGGATACTAACAAGTATCTGCAAAAACAACCAATTCTCAAGTAACTGTTCAGCTAAAGTTTTCTGATATGGAGTAAAAGTACCTGATTTAAAACCTAACGCTATAGTTACTCCCTCGCCTCGAGATAAAGCACCTCCTAAAAATTTAATATCGTTTTTATCATCAATAAAGTCGCAACGGGTTGTTGATCCGTGGCTACCTTTATAACAATTAGGCGCAGATTGACGGGCAGTAGCAATTTTATCACTGAGTCTTATATTAATTCTTGAATTTGAAATCGGAACTCGCCATTCATTACCAATCACATCCCAATAGAATTCATCTCTCTTTGTGTCACTATAATATTTAGTTACGTCACGTTGGCTATATTTTATAATATAGGTTTTTTTACCCTCTACATAAGTATCTTTATCACCAATCCTAAGCTCATCATCCTTCCATTTATATTGCAAAGCGTTACCGTTTTCATCCGTAACTGATTCAAGTGTGAAATTAGTTGAATGACCATCATAACTTTTTACAAAAGTTGGCGCAATTCCATGATTTTGATTTGGTGGAAAATCGGCAGTTATACGCCAAGTCGCTTTTAGTGAAGAGCGACCTTCATTGTCACGCCCAAGCTCATAATCGGCATCAAAAGTTTTTATATTAAAATTATCAGCTGATGCGACGCAAATTCCACAGTTTACTCCAAAAGCTATAAAACTTGCAAGTATCAAACCTAAAAATAACTTCTTCATATACTATATTATATATTACATCATGAGCAATAAACCTAGTTTTAATTAAAGATTTATATTTATCGTAAAAGTGTTATAATTAACGTAATATGCTCGGCAGAAACTCACGCTATTATAGTTTATTCCTGCTACTAGTTGATAGCTTTGTAATCTTACTAGCACTTTGCTTATCTTATATTTTGCGGGTTTTATATGATGCTAGACCTTTAGCGTCAGAAGTGTACGCCTTAGAATATTTATCTGGATTATTATCTGTAATTCCATTTTGGATTACTGCATTAGCGCTGCTTGGCCTATACCAATCCGAGGTCTATAATCGCAGATTACTAGAATGGAGTAGATTGTCAGCTGGGTCAATTATAGGAGTTTTACTCATTCTAGGATGGGAATTTATTACTAAAAATAGTCTATTTCCAGCACGTTTAGTGGCTGTTTATTCTCTGATTGGTAGCTTTGGCTTGCTAGTTATTGAGCGTGAACTCTTACGCTGGTTACGATCACAATTATTCAAATATAACATAGGTACAAACAGAGTTTTATTAATTGGATCTTCTTCGGCTGTAGCAGATATAGCTAAAAATTTAGCAGATACAAAAAAGAGTGGCTATAAAATAGTGGCAATTGCTGGGCCAAAAAGCGCTCTCCCAGAAGACATAAATGTAATACACTATCCTCAAGTTGAATCAGCTCTAAAATTTATTGATTCTAATCATATCACAACAATAATTCAAACCGACCTGTATGATAATCATTCACGTAACCAAAAAATACTCGCCGCTGCACAAACTCGCCATATTAGCTACAATTTTATTCCTGGTGAGCCAGAGTTCTATTCTGGTAAAAATACTATTGATGTATTTTTAGGGTATCCGATGATTTCTGTTAGTCAAACGCCTTTAGTAGGCTGGGGAGAAATAGCAAAATTATTTTTTGATACTATAACTAGTTTTATAGCTATTGTAATATTATCTCCTGTTTTTGTAATTCTGTATATTTTACAAAAAATCCTTAATCCTGGACCAGCGCTCTATATATCAAAACGTTTAAGTCGTTTTTCTGAGCCAGTTAATTTGTATAAATTCCGATCAATGTCTGCAAAGTATGGCAAAAAAGATGCTGCTGATGAATTTGAGGAAATGGGTAGACCAGATTTAGCAGAAGAATATCGTAAAAATCATAAAGTTTCAAATGACCCGCGCATAACTAAATTTGGTAAATTTTTACGTAGTACCTCATTAGATGAATTACCACAATTATTTAATGTACTAAAGGGTGATTTAAGCATGGTTGGCCCGAGACCAATCTTACCACAAGAATCTAAATTTAATCGCAGTAAAACAGCTCTACTGCACAGCGTAAAGTCAGGCGTCACTGGTCTTTGGCAAGTTTCTGGGCGCAGTAATTTAAGTTTTGAAGAGCGTATTGAATTAGAACTTTTTTACGCACAGAATTGGAGTTTTTGGTTAGATATTAAGATCCTATTTAAGACGGTTGCTGTAGTGTTACGTAAAACAGGGGCTAAATAGATGAATAAACAATCACCAAAGATTGCCATAGTTTGTGATTTTTTGTGTACTATGGGAGGTGCTGAAAATGTAGTTTTAGCACTACACGAAGCTTTTCCTGAAGCACCAATCTACACTGCTATCTATGAAGAATCTAAAGTACCAGCATTTAAAAATATTAATATTAGGACATCTTATTTACAAAAGCTGCCTCATTTATTGCGTAAATATAACAAACTTTTTCCCACACTTGCAGTTAAGGCAATGCGCGCTCTCGATTTAAGTGATTTTGATATTATAATTACAAGCTCATATCTTCATGGACATCAAGTAACTAAAACAAGACAAAATCAAGTTATAATAAATTATTGCCATACTCCACCACGATACTATTGGAGTCATTATCAAGAATATCTAAAAGATCCAGGTTATGGAAAATTAAATCCTATTATTAAGTTTTTGATGCCTTTGCTTATACCTCGTCAGCGCAAATTAGATTTAGAAGCCGCCAATAATGTCGACATTTTTATAGCAAACTCTACTGAAACCGCCAAAAGAATTAAAAAATACTATAAGCGTAGTTCTAAAGTAATTCATCCGCCAGTAGATATTGATAGATTTAAACCAAAAAAACAACGTGAGGATTACTATGTAACAATTGGACGCCAACTTCCATATAAGCGCTACGATCTGGCGGTGCAAGCAGCTACAATCCTAAAGAAAAAGTTAATTGTTTTTGGCAATGGTCCTGTACACGATAAACTCGTCGGTATGGCTGGTGATAGTATTGAATTTAGAACTGATAGGTTTGGGGATGCATCCGATTTAGAATATGAAAAAATTATCACCAGAGCCCGTGGCTTTATTTACCCAGCAGAAGAAGATTTTGGTATAGTAACAGTAGAAGCACTTGCCGCTGGAGCGCCAGTTATAGGATTAGGTAAAGCAGGCACACTTGATATAGTAAAAGATGGTGAGACTGGTGTTTTATTTAGTAGCCAAGATGTCAAGAGTGTAATAGATGCTATTATAAAAGCGGAATCAATTAGTTTTTCACAAAGCAAAATACGAGAAAGTGCCAAAAAATTTGATAAGAAAATTTTCTTAAATAAAATAAGAGAAATTGTTAAAGATAACTGTAAATAATTTAATTATCAATATTATTGACACGTCTTTACTATCTTGATACAATTACTTAAGTAATATCGCGGGGTAGAGCAGTCTGGTAGCTCGTTGGGCTCATAACCCAAAGGTCGTAGGTTCAAATCCTACCCCCGCTACCAAGAAAGATTTCAAAGGCTCTTCGGAGTCTTTTTTGTTTAGGAACACCCTACAAAGTGCGCTGATTAACTACAAAATATATATTTATCGTCATAGAATTCTGATTTTGTTTCAGCATAATTACCCAAGCAAAAGGCTTTGTAGTAGACAACTTGATATCTATTATCGTCTAACTCCTACAACTCAAGTGAGGCGTGTGTTTAATCAACCCACCTAGCCCCAACCTATGCCGTAAATATCATTCATTAATCAGTGTTACTTTAGGGATGTTTGAGTGGTGATTATTTACTACTTCTTTGGCAACTTTACCATTCTCAATAAGCTCCGTTAGGAATATTACTCTCTCGCTTGGGTTAGTATCCTTGTAGCTAAACTCTTTCTCTTTGTCGGCTAGTAGTTGTTGAGTGTCTTCTATGTTTATATATCTCAGATAGATAGATAGATAGATAGATAGATGTTGTTATTTTACCATTAAAATATAATTTGCAAGGGTATTATTAGCGTATAGCACGAGATGCCGCAACTCGAATTGCTTCACTCCAACTTAAAAATGCGTGCGGCATATTAGCCAAATCTTCTACTGTCATATTTTGCCGAATTGCTAGCGAAATTTCATGTATCATATCTGAAGCATTCGGGGCGACTATCGTACCTCCAATTATAATACCTTTTTTATTGGCCACAATCTTTACAAAACCATGCCTAAAATCACTAGTGTTACTACGGGCAACCGTATGAAGAGGTGCTAATCCAGTACGAACATGTAGATCTCGCCTAATACACTCATTTTCTGTTATACCAGCAGATGCAATTTCTGGAAAAGTATAAGTTACACGAGGCAACCCCAGGTAATCTGGCTCTACCTGGCTGCGTGGATGTAAAATATTGTTTGCAACCACCCTACCTTCAATCAAAGATGCGTGGGTAGATCTAGCGCCACCCTCTAACACATCTCCAGCGGCATAAATATTTGAAGAATTAGTTTGCAGATATTTATTAACTTCAATACCATCTTGGTTATATGTAACCCCAACATTACCAAGCCCCAAATCTGTTTCTGGTACGCGGCCAGTAGCTACTAAAACCGCTTCAACCTTTACAGTGTTATTCACACCCCCGCGGACATAAGTTACACGTTTATTTACACCGTCTTTTTCGATTAATAGCGTACGAGTTTGCGTCAGAACTTCTATATCTCTTTGTTTAGAAAAAATATTATCAAGTAAAACGCCTACATCTTCATCTTCGTTTGGTAATAAGCGACCGGCAATATCTGAAATATACACTTTTGTACCAAGCTCAGACATTAGCTGAGCTAATTCAACTCCAGTCTTTCCAGCACCAACTATATACAAGCTTCGGGGTGGTCGCACAATATCAAACAGGTTGCGGGGCGTCAAATAATCAATATTTTCAATCCCCTGAATGTCTGGAATTTTCCACTTAGATCCAGTCGCTACAATAAAATACTTGGCAGTCAGACTCTTACGTCCAGCCATAATCTCATGCTGGGATATAAAATGTGCTCGCCCAGCAAAAATATCAATTCCTTCTTCTTGGTAGAATTCCTTATTTTGAGATGCACCAGTCCGCTTTATTGAAATATTTCTCCAATTCTGAAGTGCTGGAAAGTTATAACTTAAAGCAGAACTTCGAATACCAAATCGAGTGGCACGTTTAGACTCATCATACAAATGTGCAACATTTAGCAAAGCATTAGTTGGAACATCACCCCAGTTAGAAGATTCGCCGCCAAATTTATCATATTCTATAATGGCAACCTTTTTACCACCATGGGCAGCAATTGTAGCCGCCGAGCTGCCCGCTGCGCCCGATCCTATGACGATAATATCGTAATCATACTTCTGCTTTATTGCCATAACCCCTCCTTTTTTAGATGATATTCTTATATTGTTTATAGATATATGCAGCGTCTGGTTGGTAAATTAGTAACTTTTCGTACGCAGCCTGTCTGATATCTCTCGATGTAATTACTTCTTTATTATTTAGCCACTTATTAACGTCATGAACAACTAAATTAGAAATCTGCCTAGACTCACCTTTTGGTAAATTTATACTTAAACAGGCTGAATCGATACTTTTTTGTAACTTTTTAGAATCAAAATCCTCCTGATCCCGATTAGATATTTTTATAACCCTTACTATTTTATTCATAGTAGAACTCTAACCGCTAAAACCTCACTCGCATAGACAAAAAATCCTACTGCCAGCATTATCGATCCAGTCATAAGCTGAATGAAACGCTTATTTTCTTCACGCCATTTTTGGATTCGGCTAAGTTTATTTTGTTTATTTACAAGAATACAAACGACCACAAGTGGTAACACTGAAATCAATATATAAAGCGCTACTCCACTAATTTGTAGGGCTATTGGCATATTTATAATAAATAAAATCGAAACGACAATCGGCGCGAGTAAAAATATAATTTCACCAACTACACTAGAAATTCCAAGAGAAAACGCTTCGCCATTACTTTTGGTTTTACTACATCTCCTTGTTAGATATTCAGCCATAAAACGAGGTATCCACAAAATAGTACCCTTACCTGGACGAAAATAAAATAACCAAACAGCCACGCCAATTATAATAAGCGCTGAACATGCAGTTGCCCATAGTACAATCTGTAAAATACCATAATGAATCATTGTATTAGCCATGTAAATACCAGACGTAAGTAATAAAAAAGTCATGAAAATAACGCCTAAAACAAAAGATATTACCAAACTAACTAATTTCTGGTGTGATTGCTGAGCCCCAAGCGAGTGTCCACTCATTAAAGTTAAAGTACTAATACTAAGCTGAAAACTGGCATGAATAGTAGCCACTAGTACAATCATGATAAACGAAGTTATGTAATCCATGTCTGTTTTCCTATTACCCTTACGTTTATTTATACCATAAGCTTACCTCTATAGTCAAAGATTATTAAGTACCAACTTGCATATTACTCTTGATTTTTTATAAATTTTATGCTTAAATAGTATTATTAAAAAATAAAATAAAAAGGAAATTTAAAAATGAAACTCCAATACGAATTATTGCCTAGCGATAGTCAACTAAATGGCGACTTACATGTGCGAGATATAACTAGTGCAGATCGTCACGAAACAAAGCGAAGACTAGATTTTATTACAGCAAAATTAGCAAACAAGGCACTTCGTGATATTGAATTATCAGTTGATATCAATGCTTAAGATCTAGCTTGTCTACTTGAATTTACTCTATAAATCCGCTATACTACCATTTATATGGCAGCGTAGCTCAGTTGGTTAGAGCGTAGGACTCATAAGCCTAAGGTCACAGGTTCAATCCCTGTCGCTGCTACCAAGTTTGTTTATATTATGTTACCAGAATTAACTGGTAACATTTTATTTATAACTTAATAACTCCCGCTACTTACGAGCATTACCTCCAAATAAAAAATTCATCCATTGTTGCAAATTGCTAGGAGGAGGGGTTTCCTTTTTTTCTAAAGGAACTAAATTCTCATTGTTATTATCTGGGGAATTTGCAGGCAAAATTAGTAATTTTTCACCAGGATCACCATAACCAATACGTTGTCTAACTGCTAGTTTCTGGTATTCCTCGCTTTTTAGATAACTCTGCTCATACTCCAGCGTCTTCATTTCAAGTTCGATAAGCTTTGCTTCTCTCTGTTTATGCTCAACCTGGCGTCTAAGTTCATAGTTTTTCTGCATTGACTGAACAGACCCAGCCAAAAAGCAAAACACAACCATAGCTGCGCCTATTATTGTTAAAAACTCACGCGTAGGATAGCGGTATTTTATCTGATACCAAAGTCGCCGCATTTTTACACTAAACATCTGTTTTATTATAGCTTAATTGAAAATTTTGCGCTATAATATGGTGCATGGGGGTGTAGCTCAGCGGTCAGAGCAGCGGGCTCATAACCTGTTGGTCGCTGGTTCGATCCCAGCCACCCCCACCATTTCAGAATTTTATAAATCATATTAGATACTATAATGTTTATTGCAGAGCTGTTTTCTACTGGATTAAATCAAGATAGTTATAAAATAAGCATAAATTCTTACATTGAATCAGTTAAACAGTTTATAGATAATTTAATCAATCCATGGAACACACCACTTGGTTATATTTCTTTTGAAGATATAGTGGTGTGTTTTTTGTGGATTTTTATATTATTTATTTGCGCAGCTGTCTCTGTGCGAGCGCTGCTTAATAATAGTATAGGATGGCGCATTTTTGGCTGTATTTTAGCTATTATTGGTATAGCCGTACTAGTTAATCTCTGGAGATATGGTGATTTATTAGAAATTATAAGATACTGCGCAATTGCTAGCATGTTTTTTGGTATATTCTTTGGCGTGTTTAAGACTAAGTTACCTGGATCAAATACCAATATTCAACACTAATCTATTATAAGCCTTTTTTTGATGACTTATATACAAATCGGCGCACTTCATCACTAGATAATGCTAGAAGTACGCCAATATGTAGCGATACACTTACTAAAGAATTTCCAAAAGTTATAGGTTCATGATGTATAAAGAATTTAATACATTGATTTAGAATCATAAAAGTAGCCACAGACATAGATGCTAAGCGAGCCATAGCGCTTCCCCGAACAACAAAGAATATTAATGCCGCTTCAATAGAAACAATCAAAATTACTATAGAGGCAAATAGCATTCCAAATTGTCCATAATCCATAATTTCTTGAAATACCTGGAAAACTTCCATTACCACAATAGCAATCATAACTATAATACCAGCTACAAGTTGCAAGGGACGTTTTCGCCAAAGTGCATCACCAATTTCGGCTGCTGGAGTTAGTTCAGATTCAGGCAAGACTAGGTGCGTATTATCCAATATTAAACCAGCTCTTTGTGGATGATCATTATCTTCCTTTGGCTTAATATTTTTCAGTTCTACAATTGGTAGATTACCGTCAGTCAAAAATGAATCACCACCACCATTACGTGCATGATACCCAGTTGAAAAATCTTCAATTATTTTTAATCCAACTTTTTTATTAGAGGCAAGTACTGAATCAATGATATAATCTCTTTCTATATCGGTATTTTCATCTATCTTGTGAGTAACTTGTAGTGTAAAAAGTGAAAGTCCAATACTCTTATCGTATGTACCAGACGCGAGCCAATCAACTTTATGACCGCCTGGTAAAAACCATCCTTTAGGACAATGCCAAAATCTAACATGATGGCGCTGACTAGGACTACCATCAACTTCTTGCTGATAAGCAAAATCTTGTCGTCTACCAAATAAAAATGCCGTAGAAACTGGTGCGTTTAAATAGCTTTTTCTGCGTAAGGTCGATATTATCATTTTCCAAGTTGATTTAGCAGTGATTTCATCTGCACATACCCAGCCTGCTGCTTTCATGGCGGCATGTAATTGAGACTCACTTCCTCTAAAAGCAAGATTTACAGGGTCTCCCAAAATCCCATCTGTCGTGCGTGTACGGCCAATAAAATAGTCAGGCGAATAAATATAGCTTAAAATTCTATGTAGCCGAGGTAGTCCCAAATATGCCACTACAAACCAAAAAACAACAAAATACACCCAGTAGGCCCAATGTACATTCCATCCTTCCATAAATAACAGAACACCCAGCCATAAAGTAGCTACTCCTGAAAATACAAAGAAAAATCTATCTAGTAGCTCAATAATGGATATATGCCGACGCATCTGAAACGAGCTCTTCTGTACAGCCGTGCGCCTTTTAGGTGCTTTCATATTATAAATAATAATCGCACAATACGTCACTAAAATCAATTACTCCAGATTGATTACTGGAGTAATTTAGAAACTTAAAATAAATCAAACTAACTAGATTAATAAATTATTTTTTCTTTGCAGCCGTTAAAAAGCCGTTGCGTGGATTTTCTTTTACAATACGATCTTCCGGTAGATCACAAGGTTCACCTTTACCATTCTTCTCATTTTTACTAAAGAAATAGATAGTCTGCGGTTTACCGCCGCGTAGGGAAACCTCAGATTTATGCAAATAGTAAGTTACTCCCTTTGAATTTGTGTGACTGTAAGCCATAAGAATTTATACCTCCTATTCAATATAATCTTACATCAATTAGGTTAACTGCTAGAGGCACTGATGTCAATAGTCTAGATATCACGATATTTAAACTTAAGGATTATTCTTAATACCACCAGGCTCACAAGACGTGCAATTATCACCATGATTATGACTATGCATATCAAAATAGAAAATCCAGCAAAATCTGGCGACCAAACTACCGAGACAAAATCATACCTATAGAGTTCAATATCTGGCACCTTCACACTGCTAATTGGATCCGTACCAGGAGCATATTTTGCATACTCACGCGCAAAACAACTTACATAACCTTGATTATAACCACTAAACTGAGGTTTGCATATATCATCAACTTTTTTATTGATAACATCTTTATTGGCATTATTATTTTCGACTGCTTTCTTTATTAACTCTGCCTTATCTCGGTTATATTTTTCATGTAGATAAATTCTGGCACCAGATGTATTCATATGATCTGAAACGTATCTCCGTAGATCATACAAGCGATCTTGCACCGCCTGCATATCACCCTGTTTATCTGCTTGTTCCACAGCTTTCTGGCGCTGCACCATACCTATATTATTAAGCCGCAAAAACGTAGCAGACATCAACATCATAAAAACTAAAATGACCACAAGCTGCCAAGTTTTTAATCTCCGCAGACGATTAATTTTCTGTTTTACAGAACGCTTATCCTTCACACCCGCCCATCCTTTATGATAGTATAACAAAAAAAACTTTCTACTCATAGGTATAGGGTTGTTTATATAGATGGTATCTGATGGTATAATTGCGCTATGAGAATTTATTTTTCTGGAATAGGCGGCGTTGGTATTGGACCACTGGCAGAGATAGCTTTAGATGCTGGCTATAGCGTATATGGGTCTGATCGCGAACCCAGTGTTATGACAAGATCTCTACAAAATAGAGGTGTTAATATATCTTTTGATCAGTCTGGTGATTTTCTACAGACAGAACACAAAAAATCCCCCTTTGACTGGTTTGTATACACATCAGCACTACCAGATAATCACCCAGAATTAACTTTAGCTAAACAGTTAGGTATTAAAACAGGTAAGCGCGACGAACTGATAGCTAAAATCATTTCTGATAAAAATCTTAAACTTATCGCGATTGCTGGCACACACGGCAAAACAACAACTACTGGTATGTTAGTTTGGGCTTTCCACCAGCTCAATATACCCGTTAGTTACTCTATAGGTTCAACTATACAATTCGGGCCAAGCGGTCGATTTGATAAAGATAGCCAATTCTTTGTTTATGAGTGTGACGAGTTTGATAAAAATTTCCTTCATTTTTACCCTTGGCTATCAATAATTACATCAATAGATTATGACCACCCTGACACTTACCCATCAAAAATAGATTATACAAATGCTTTTAGGCAATTTATCAACCAGTCAAAGCATTGTATTATGTATAAAGATGATTTTGATAATTTAAATATTAAAGATACTGTACTTGATCTAATCGACAAAAATGAACACAAGAATAAAATTAATAGCATTAATCTAGCTGGCGATCATAATCGTGAAAATGCATATTTAATTTTGACTGAGTTAGAGAATATGGGTATTCAGACAGATAAAGCTCAGTTAGCTATAGAATCATTCCCTGGAACTGGACGACGATTTGAAAAAATAGCTGATAATTTATATAGCGACTACGGTCATCACCCTATTGAAATAGCCGCGACTCTACAAATGGCAAAAGAATTAAATGATAGAGTTGTATTGGTATATCAGCCACACCAAAATATCCGTCAACACGAAATTATAGATCAATATACAAATTGTATGGATAAAGCAGATACTATATATTGGCTACCCACCTACCTAACACGCGAAGATCCTAAATTAGAAATACTAACCCCGCAAGCTTTAACTAAAAATCTTATAAATAAATCAAGCTTGGAGTTTGCAGAATTAGATAATAATTTATGGGATAAAATCAATACCGAACGCAAAAATGGTAAGTTAGTATTATGCATGGGTGCGGGCACAATTGATGGATGGCTACGCGCAAAAATATCTAAAAACTAACGATTGTCTCCGCTACCGTGTAGAGTCTGCCTAGACTGTCTACTTGCAAGTTTTTCATTGTTAGTTTTGGCAACTTCTTCTAGATTGGAACCGAGCAGATCGGCTGCAACTGAAACATACCAGAGTATATCGCCAAGCTCTTTTATTAACTCTTGTTTATCTTTGTTATTTATTTCACCCTTCTTATCACGCAAAATTTTCTTAAATTTTTCCTGAACCTCGCCACACTCACCACTTAATCCTAGTATGATACCCATCATCTGAGGTGTAATATCACCATATTGATAATCGTCAGTCAAAGTTGATATAGCTTTTTTACTGTAATCTTTTATATTCATAGTCCCCCTTGATTATTGTATATGATTATATCATTAATATTGACTTTTGTAGTAAAAAACTTTACAATATAAGCACAATAACAATCAAGCGAAAGTGTAAAGAAATGAACGGTAATGGTAACTTTTTAGTAAACAATAACTCTAACCGTGAAGCACTAATTGGTGTAGAAACTGGGCAAAACGAAGAAAGTTACACACCAAAGATATCAAGTGACTTATTTCGCGAAAGTAATCATAATAGCTTGCGAGATTTCTTTAACGAATACGAAGACGAAAAGCGCATTAATGCGACTATTGATTTCATAAAAACTATGCGCAACTATATGAGTGAGCAAAAATATATGGATATGTCTTTTGGACACGATGATGAAGGAACAATTTCCATAATCATGGAATCTTCAAGTAGTAAATCTGCTCCAAACGATATTGAAGTAGTTAGATTTAATCCTCTTGATCTAAGCGAATTAGATTTAGAATCACTAGACAAATATGATCTAATAATGCAAAATAAGGAACACTATACAGGCGAAGATGTTCAAGTAAAATATTTAGATAGCGGAAATCAAGCATTTATTACGGTAACAACAGCTGCCGATGATAAAATAAGATATAACTTAGATAGTAGAAAAGGAAACTCCATTTTAAAACAATCGTACGATGGGTTCCTAGAAGAATCATATATTTGCGATGTGCGACATTTGGACACTATTCTAGAATGGGATCATAGACCTATTGAAGATAGATTGCGCAGCGAAGAACGGTCAAGAGAATCTGCAAAAAGAGCTTACTATAACTTATAACCTATAAAAATCATGATAAAGGCGGCAATGCTTTGACAAAATTTATAGTCAAGCCGTCCTCTAGCCAACGAGTTTCATAGGTGGTCTTTATCTTATAGCTGTCCACCAAATTTGATTCATGCAAATCAAAGGATAATTCTTCTATTCTCCATCTATTAATGACTAGCTGCTCTAGACTCCAACAAAAGAAATCACGATTATCATGCTTTAGATAAAGCGCACCATTTGAGTTTAAAATTTGCTGATAAATTTTAAGAAAGTACGAATTCGTTAGTCTACGCCCCGACGATCGCCGACGCAAAAAAGGATCAGGAAATGTTATCCAGATTGATTTAATAGATTTAGGATAACAAATACTTGCTAATTGATCCGCCCTAGCTCGCAAAAAATATATATTGTTTATATTTTGGTCAGTTGCCTCATAAGCTCCTTTTTGCAGCCTATCACCCTTGACGTCCAGTGCTAGAAACTGACTCTGGGGAAATCTTTTTGCCATCTCAACACTAAAAAGACCATTCCCTGCCCCTATTTCAATAACATCGACTGGGCGCTGACTCCATTCATCGAGTTCATAACAAATTGGAGAATTGGCAAATTTAGCAAATTTGTACTTTTTACGTTTTCGCGTAATAATAAAATCTTCTGGATTAAGCATTATTCCGCCAAAATACCTAAACTTTCATTTCCTAAAGATGCACTATCAAAACTATTCTTATAGTCACTGATAATCTGGAGTTTTTTATTAAACATTTTATCAAATTCTTTAATAGAATCATCATTAAGCTGACTAGAAGTATCAAACCCCTCAAATGTATCTGTTTTTTGAGCATGTTTGCGAACTGTCTGATAATCTGGTCGACTCAAATCAAGTTGCGCAGCACCACTATAAGAATACAAAGCCATACTTATTACAACTAAAACACACGCAGCCGTAATTGATAGAATAATCATCATAAAAAATTTCGACGGTAGTATATTAGTTTTTAGATTCATTTAGATCACTCCGCAAGGCATTATTTTTGTAGTTTTTAGAAAACTTTTTTACTTCGTTATAATATTTAAGGGCTATATTATGTAAACTAACTACCTCTGAGTGAATTTTCTGGCGCGATTCTCGAACAGACTCAAGCATATAGTAAAAATTTTGAGGATAAGCGTCACAATCAGCCTTAATTAGCTGTACCATATCAGTTTCGTAGGTACGATATTGCTCGCGAAAATTCACCAAATGCTTATCAAATTCGGCAGCATAATTAAACATTTCACCGCCCTTTAAACGATTTTCGGCGATTTTAGCATTAAAACGAGCCATTAGCTTTGTAGCTATCAGATCATACTGCTGACCAGAATTTACTCTTATTAATCCATCGTTTTCATGAATTTTTATAAGCTTAGCCTTGACGGACTGGCAATCCATAATTATAGAATTATACAAAGTACTATCGCCAGGCTTAAGTTGCCCCGAAACACCAAAAGAAGATTGAGCCCTAGCGTTATCTACACATACAAAACTTACCAACAATAAACAAACAACGACTAAAAAGCTAATCAAACGCATATTTAATATTATGAACTAATAGACTAAATAAAGCAAATTATTTTAACTTACCTATACTTCTACCAATTTCCTTTGTTGTGCGGGCGGCTGAATTAGAAGCTTTTCCTAGATGCTTTTTAGCCTCGCCACCAAATCGTCTAGCCTCTTTACCAATGTGACCTGCAGAAGTTTGCGCTTCTTGAGCTATAATAGTCATCTCCTCGCCAATTTCGCCAGCACTTTTTTTAACCTTAGCAACGCTTTCATCATAAACGTCTTTAGCATTATCCACCTTCTCTGATGTAGTTTCTTTTAGATTGTCTAGTTTGCTTTTAATATCTGATCGGGTTTCTTTACCACTCTTTGGTGCAAAAAGTAATCCTGCTACATAACCTACACCTGCTGCTGCCACTAAACCTAATAATTTTTTCATATTCCCCCTTTATTATTTTTTACGAAATGCTCTTACCGCCGCTGAAAATACAGTAGTGGGCGAAAACCAAGCCGTAAATGATGCAAGATTTTTTGCCGCTTTTTCAGTTTGTCTAGCAATCTTATTTAACCTAGCCAGCAAAGTAGCTATCAAAGCTAGAAGTGTGATTACAATAACCGAAAGCATCATTACTGTAATTGTAAGTAAAATAATTGCGATTTCAACTTGGCTCATTAATATAATTCCTCTCTTGTACTTTCATTATAGCATAAACAATATCAATGAGTAGCCACTATTACATCAAGATTTATATAAGCCCAGTATTTATAATAACGGAATTTTCTAGCTATTAGATCTATAAAAATTATCGCTGGCAATAAATTTAATTATTTTATTGATGCCACGCGCCGCTTCTTGGCGTACCGTTTCACCCTCCAGATAAACACGCCGATTAACCTCCAGCATCACTGAGCGCAGCCCAGGCATTTTATCACGGTAAAAATCCATCGGCACCAGCGCACCCGCATACGGATAATTTAGCGCGCAGCTATAGCCCAGTTTTTCTATATACGTTTTCAGTTTTAAGGCATCACTTTCACTAAACCATTCATCGTCATAACCCAGGCAGATATCAGGCAGATTTTCCGTATAGCCAAACAATTTTCGCACAAAATCATCACTGTAGCTATGCAGATCAATCATCATACACGAGCCGTGCTGATCAACAATTTTTTGGCTCGATTTGTTTAGCTGCACATGATGAGGCTCATACGCTTGCTTAATGATTTCCTCGCGGCGCTCAGGTGTTACCTGGCGATACTGCACGCCGCCTGGCAAATGCATATAGACCGCGCCCATACCCAACCTCGCCATCGGCTCATCGGCGTCATTTTGAAACCGCTCAACGTCGCAATATAGCCGCGAATATTTGGCTATTATTTTATGGCAATCAATATCTCTGGCAAGCTCGTCCACTTTATAATCAGCCATAAAGTGTAGATTCTTCTCGATAGTTTTCCGATCAACCGTAACGTCGCGCCAAAAATCCCGCGGCAGATGCAATGAAGCGTGCGGAATATGAAGGAGAATATTATTCGCCATTTTTCCACTGCCTGGCACGTTGCAATAGCTTATCGACATAGGCTGCTTTGAGCTTTTTATACGCTGATCTGTCGTAATTTACTTGCTTGGTATATTGATATTTTATCTTTGAATATTGATCAGCTTCGTCATTGTGAGACCTTAGATAATCTCTGATAATTAAGAAGTTGTCATGCGTTTCAGTATCCGCGACCGCGAGGTGAATATGGATATCGCCCTCGCCAGTTTCTTCCTTGCGAGACGCCAGGAAGATATAATCTTGGCGGGAACTTGGGTTTAATGAGGGAAAATATCCAATTGCTACCAATTTATCCCGCAGCTCGTTCATGTGTTCGCTATCTTTAGCAGAAATAAGGATATCTAGGATATTTTTACCGTCCAAACCAGGTACTGCGGTGCTGCCGACATGATGAATTTGCGAACCATCCGCAATCGCTGGCGCCAATTTATTTTTCACGCGCGTAAAGACAGCTGCCATATCTTTTCTGGATTTTTTAATATTGACTGGCATTTGGCTAAAATTTCAATTGAACACCATCCAACAAGGCAAAGCCGCGTTTTATCAGCTGGATTTCTTCGTCAGTTTCATCTTTACCGCTGTCACTCATAATCTACAGAAATAATTATATATTATTTACATAAATCAGTACAAATACATTTGACAATTATCCTGACGCTAATTTACATCTTTAATATTAAAACCAAACTTACTGGCGACAAGCGCAATATCCGGTTTGCCAAACTCATCTGCTAGCGCCTGAAATTTGGCTTGTTTATCGCTGCCAAATTTTTGCACCAGATTATAATACCACTCAAATGTGCAAAAGTATGGCGACTCTTTGGGTGGTTTACTTTTGGAATGGAATTTGTCGGCGTACATTAGCAGTCGCTCCTCGGGCGTGTCAGCGGTATAGTCGGCTGGCGGAATGGACAAGTTTTGGTTAATTACATCCTGCTTGGTCAAACCTACGCCAGTATGATGCGAAGCGAACCGCCAAATTTGCTCGGGAAAGCCTTCATTTCGCAGAATCTGCTCGCCAATCACGCCGTGGCGAACGCCGTCGACAAATTTGCCGTTTTCCAGAACATCATACGCGCCGATATCATGAAGCATGCAAGCAACATGCAGTAAATCACTGTCGACTCGCGAGTTCGGCTTAGCATCCAAAAGCTGCGCCGCAATCGCGTCAACCACTTGGCAGTGAGTGTAAATCAGCGCAAAATCAGCATCAGTTTTGGCGTATTTTTTGTGCAAGTTTTTGATTTGAGCTTCGGTTGGTAGTTTCGTTTTATTCATATTTATTCTACCTATATTTGACACGAAAATCCTTTTAAATCCTCACATCGCCGTCTAAACTAACATAATTCTTAGCATCGCCATGACCGACGAGCTGCTTGCCGTATTTAGCTTGACGGCGCGTTCTAAGAATGACATATACTTCCAGTATAGCCGTTTGACTATGATTCGGCAATTTATTCGTGCTACAGTAGAGATATGAATAGTCATTCTTACTCACCTGCCATGCCCGGTGTCAATCTGGGTGGATGGCTGGTGCTCGAACGATGGATGATGCCAAGTGTATTTGCCGGAATAGACGCGACCAACGAATATGAATTATCTAAAACGGCTGATGGTCGAGCGCACATCCAGCACCATCGACAAACATTCATCCAGGAAGCTGATATCAAATGGCTAGCGCAAGCTGGTATACGACTACTACGATTACCGATTGGCTACTGGGCGCTTGATGATCAGCCGCCGTATATATCAGCAAAGCCACAGCTTGACTGGCTGATAGATATGGCTCGGCAGTATGATTTACAGGTGCTACTCGACCTCCACGCCGCGCCTGGTGCTCAAAATGCCAGTGACCACAGCGGTAGTGGCAATACTGGCAATGTTCGATGGTATCAACACACCAATCAACAAAAGACCACGCAGATACTACTAGATATCGCCGATGAATACGGCGGGCATCCAGCGCTATGGGGCATCGAACTTCTCAATGAACCGCTGGTGAACACCCGACGTGAGCGATGGCAGTTGTGGTGGTGGACACGTAAAACGAGCTGGAAATTGCGTAGTAAATTGCCATCTCATGTGCGCATCGTGGCGTCTGATTGCTACCAGCCAGCCTGGTGGTCGGGGCGCGTCGGGCCTAATACGCTGGATATACATCATTATCAGTGCTTTTCCGACACAGACAATCAAGCAACATCGCTGACTCACCACCGTCAGGTGCTTGACCAACGGTCTGGCGAGTACCGCGATTATGCCCAGCAGCAGCCGCTGATCATTGGCGAATGGAGTGCTACTTTGCCGCCAGGCATTGCTAGCGACGACACTGAATACGCTCACTGCCAATCACAACTTGCCGTACCAGCAAATGTCGATGCCTGGTTCTACTGGAGTTACAAAACCGAAAGCCCCGGGGCCTGGAACTTTCGCGATTGCCATGCTAAGGGGTGGTTTGACGGTATACTTAGTTCGCGGTAGATGGTATAATGAATATATGTCTTTTCCTAAATTAATTTACAGCATTGCAGTCCTGGTCATCATCGCTTGGGTATTGAGTATGGTGTTTCGCCTTGCCGCTTGGTTGATCAACGGGTTGCTTTATGTTGCAATCCTGGTTATTATCATCGGTCTTATTGTACAATTTATCAGCCAGAAAAAGCAGCGAAAATAATTTACCTGTCACTATAGAATAATCACGGCAGATTTGTTCCGCCGTGATGTATCTTATAACCCTAATTCTCGTAGCTGCGCTGGATCAACCGTTGACGGCGAGTCCATCATCACGTCAACGCCCGAGCCGTTCTTTGGAAAGGCCAGGGTCTCGCGGACGTTCGTTTCATCGATGAGTTCCATGAGGATGCGGTCAACACCAAAGGCACAACCAGCGTGCGGCGGCGCACCGTATTTGAAGGCGTTTAGCATGGCGCCAAATTTTTCTTCGACGTAACTTTCGCTAAAGCCGAGCAAATCGAATACTTTGTACAGCACCGCCGGGTTGTGGTTGCGCACACCGCCGGAGCAGATTTCGTATCCGTTCATCACCATGTCGAATTGATCGGCAACGATGGCAAGCTTGTCGGCGTCAGTCATCGCCGACTCCAGTGCCTGCAGACCACCCTTCGGCATACCAAATGGGTTGTGACCAAAGTCAAGTTTCTTGCCATGGTCATCCCATTCATAAAACGGAAAATCAACTATCCAAGCCAAGGCTACCTCATCCGATTTTTTCAGGTTGAAATGGGCAGCAAATTCGTTTCGCAGACGACCGAGAACGGCGTTAACGACTGGGCGAGTGTCGGCGCCGAAGAAGACAACATCACCGTCTTCAGGTTTCATTGTATCTATAAGTAGCTTATGTTCTTTATCTGACAAGAACTTTGCTACTGGCGAAATCACATCATAGCCATAAAAGTTACTACCAACAAGCGGGATCGTATCACCCTGCTCCTCGTCTGTATTTTTGATTGTCATGTACTTAATATAGGCTAAGCCACCCGCCCCCTCACTTTTAGCAACATCAGTAAATTGGTCGATTTGCTTACGGCTAAGACTGGCGCCATTTTTGACGCAAATCGCCTTGATGCACTCAGCGTTTTTGAACACGCCAAATTCGGTGTCGGCGAACACCCTGGTCAGCTCCACCAATTCCATGCCAAAACGTAGATCCGGCTTGTCCGAGCCATACGTCTCCATGGCGTCGCGGTAGGAAATACGCGGAATTGGACTGCCGTCACCAACAGGCAGGTCGCTCAAATCCAGCAACTTTTTGCCGGCAAACTCGGTCGCGAGCTGCCGCATCAGCGGCTCAACTTCCTGGCGAACTTCCTCGCCGTCCTCAACGAAACTCATCTCCAGGTCCAGCTGGTAAAACTCACCGTACAGTCGATCGGCCCGCGGATCTTCATCGCGAAAACACGCTGCCAACTGGTAATATCGCAGCACACCGCCAACCATCAGCAGCTGCTTGAACTGCTGCGGCGCTTGCGGCAGAGCATAAAACTTATTTTCCTGCAGACGGCTGGGTATTAGGAAATCGCGCGCACCCTCAGGGCTAGAATTTGCCAAAATCGGTGTCTGAATTTCGATGAAGTCCCGAGTATCCATATACTGATGCATTCGCCTATACATCTCAGCGCGTTTTTTCAGCATCTGTTGCATCTTTGGGCGGCGCAGGTCGAGATAGCGATACTTAAAACGCAAGTCCTCGCCCGCCTGATTTTCCTCAGCAAATGGTTGGATTGGCAAGGTTTCGGCACGGTTCAAAATTTCCAGGTTTTTTACCACAATTTCTACATTACCACTGGCGATATTTGGATTTTTCAAACCTTCGCCGCGCTCAGTCACCACACCGCTGGCACGAATCACAAACTCATCGCGCAGGCTTTCCGCCAAACGAAACGCCTCCGCCTGCTCAGGATTAATCACCAGCTGCACCAAGCCAGTATGGTCGCGCAAATCAATAAAAATCAGCCCGCCGTGATCGCGTCGCGAGTGCACCCAGCCCGCCACCGTAATATTTTTTCCAACTTCAGCAGAAGTTTCCGCCGCCAAAACTCTATTTTTCATATCTGTTATTATAGCATTTACAATGTAATTATTGAATATTCATCAAACTAATGCACAATTCTACGATTTAGAAATCTTATTCAAATCGTCATACCCGTCAAAATCATTAATTATTGAATAGCCAACAACAGCACGAATTACATCGCCTATAGTCAAAATACCTACGGTTCGCTTCTTACTGTCAACAACCACGAACATATAGTTATGTACTTTAAGGAATGCTGCGATAGCTTGCTCAAGATTTTGAGTATTTTTTATATAATATACAGGTGTTCTCATCACTTTGAGAGCAATTTTGGTTTTATCTGTATCAATAGAAATTACATCACTCAGATAAATGATTCCGACCACATTGTCTAAATTATCTTTGATGACAGGGAAACATACATTACCAGTTTTATGTAAATTATCAAGTAAAAGTGGTCCTATCACATCATCATAATTAACTGTTTTTAAGTCAGACCGTAAAGTCATAATATCTTCTACTTTTTTATGCGCAAATTTAAGACCGTTTAATAGCAATTCCTTTTCATTTGCAGTCAACACACCAGAACTCTTTGTAATAACGTGTGTAATCTCATCTCTTGATACTATTTTAGGAGAGTTTTTAAATTTTGGACTTAGTTTCTTTGATCCACCATATAAAAATCGTAATTTATAACCATTACGGCGAGCAAAATGTAAAACTTTTAATTCACAACTATTATATATTCTTTGGCAAAAATTATTAAAAAATTGCCAATTAGAAATCATCACACAGCTAATCACACCCAGCATAGTTATAGCAGCCCCTATATAACTATGTGAATAAAAAAGAACAGAAGAGACAAAACTAACAGAAACAATTCCATAAATTAGCTTAATCCAATAATAGATATCCACAAAATATTCTGCACGTAAAATTTCTATATCGTTATAATCAATATTTTTATTAGATGTATTTAAACGACGCCTGATTTCAAAATCACTAAATTTGCTATAGTTCGGATTAATCGCACTCAACACTAGCATCGCTAGGTAGCTAATCATCGCTATAAATATAAAAACCATTTACATTTATATTACCATAAAAATTATTGCACTCATGTTATTTTTTTATTATAATAAATTAAATATTAGAGGAGATTGGTAAATTATTATGAATGCAAAGACTTGGATTATTTTCGGGGCTGCGTCAATTGCAATTTTGGCGGGTTTAATATTTCTTTCTAAGCAAAATTCACTTGATGTAAGTAATGTTGATAAATTTAAAACTATTATCAGTCAGCAAGATGCAGATAATGTAAAGTCTGGTATTCCAGACAGAACCAATGGCAATAAAGATGCAAAAATAGTTTTAATTGAGTATGGCGACTACTCTTGCCCAGGCTGTACAACATTAGAAGGCAATATAAAAAAAGTTTTAAAAGATTACGGTAAAGAAATATCAGTAGTATTTAGACATTTTCCTATTACAAGTATTCACCCTAATTCAAAAATAGCCGCAGCTTATGCCGAGGCAGCAGGATTACAAGGTAAATTCTGGGAGATGCATGATAAACTATTCTCTAATAGAACCGACTGGTCAGGTGTTTCGGCAGATAAGCGTGATAAAATATTTGATGAATATGCAAAACAACTTGGCCTAGATATGGATGAGTTAAAAAAAGATATTTCTAGCAATAAAGTGGCACAAAAAATCGCTTTTGACCAAGCTATAGGTAAAGCTAGCGGAGTTAGTGGCACACCTAGTGTATTCTTAAACGGCAGATCACTCAAACAAAACGAATTCAGCAATGAAACAGAGCTAAGAAATACCATTAAACAAGCAATAGAATCTACTAAAAAGTAGCCTAGCCAATAATGATTTATCCTACTCAGAATTCTAAAATAAATATTACGAAACTATATAATTTTGCCAATCAGCCGGTACAACATCAACTGTTATTTTCTTATTTCGGCTTGATATAACCTTAATATCAATAGACATAACTCTTATTTTCCAGCCTTTAGTATTTATAATTAAAAAGGCACAAATTGTATAGTATCACACAAATATAATTATTGCAATAGTATTTTACAAAAGCTTAGAGCGACGTACCAAAATTACAATTAGTAGCATAATAACTACAGTTATTCCCAAAACAAACCAATAGGCCCATGGCTCATTAGCAAAAGGTAAGGCTACGTTCATGCCATACATACCATAGAAAATATTGGGTACAGTTACCACTAACATAACAATAGTAAGAGTTTTCATTCTTAGATTTAGAGTATTATTAGCAACTGTAGAATATACATTATATAAACTAGCAACCGAATGCTCCGATGACTCGACACTAGCAAGTAATTGGCGTACATATAATAAAATGTCATCAATCGCCTCAATCATATCATGATTGGAAGAAATATCTTGATTATCACGCAAACGCTCTATTAAAGAAATAATAGCCCTAAGATTATATTTATAGATAGCTATATTATCTTCTATTGTAATAAATCTATAAAAATCCTTATTTGTAATTTCATGACTGCGCAATCGATATTTCATAGTATGAACAACATCACTCGTATGGTTTACAAGGCCGCCATATTCAGAGACTATCGTATAAATCAACGAAAGCAACAAAAAATACTGACTTTGTTGCAGTGAATAGGTCTTTATATCTATATTATTTAATGGCAAATTCGAATGAGCTTGTGAAATAGTGATAAAATCTTTATCTCCAACTACAACTAACAGCGGCAATGTCTTTATCTGATCAGTTTTTGACCGCCATGCCTTACGCAAAAATACATAAAGAATTCTACCGTCCTCGCTATACTCAATATGAGGTAGTTCATTTGGATCAAATACGTCTTTTATTATATCTGCATCTAAATTATATGCCTTAATCAATTTATCAGCGTCTGCTTTATTAGCTTCATCCACATGAATCCAGACATTACCACCGCGCGGTGGCGTATCTACTTTAGTAAAATTTCCAGAATTAGATTGACGAGAATAATAATTAAGCATAACTAGCTCTATTATAACATCAAAATCTAGTCTGCGACTAAACTAGCTTTAGGCGATGAGGATAATTTCTTGTGCGGCAATAACAAAGTAATTGCACAACCTACTACCATTAAAGAAGCACTGATAATAAATATACCATGCAAAGAATCGCTAAATGATTGTAGTATTTTGCTATTATATTCATCTTGCTGAGATTTAAACTGATTAATAGACTGTTCACGTATCGGAGTGGGCATATTTTTAAATCCCTGTTCAGCACCAGCTAAGATCTCTTTGTGTTGACTATTAATCTGTAGAAGTTTATCTGAGTTTAGTTCGCCATCAATCATTTTAGAAGCCTGTGGTGATTTGTGTAATGTTTGAATATAGGGTAAGTTATTAGCATCACCAATATTATTGATAATCCCTGCAGTTAGAACACCTGCAAAAATCGCAGTACCAATAGTCGAACCAAGCCCACGGAATAACTGAACACTTGATGTAGCGACACCTAGATCCTTATGGGTAAATTCATTTTGCACAGCCAAACTAAGTATAGGTAAACACATACCCATTCCTAGACCAATAAACACCATAATAACTGCTTCGTGCCAGTATGGGGTGTTTGGTTGCAATATGGTTAGTGAAAACATACTAATTGATACTAGCGCATATCCAGCAGTAATAAACCACTTATATGACCCAATACGGCTAACTATCTGCCCCGTTGAAAGAGAGCTTACCATCATGCCAGCTACCATTGGAAGTAGCATTAAACCAGCTTGAGATGCACTAGCACCAAACACCTGCTGATTAAACTGAGTTAGGTATAAAATAGAGCCAAGAAAAGCTGCACCAAATAATAAAGCCACGATTATTATTAATCTATAAGTTTTATTTTTAAAGAAACGAAGAGGTAATGTTGGTTGCTTGGCACGCTGCTCTATCCAAACAAACACCAAAGCAGCTAATGCAGATAATATAAACAGTATATTTTTAATAAGATTTAACGATACGCCATTATTAATAATATCTTTAAAAATTAACTCTGTATTATCAACCGCAAGAACCAATGCCGCTAATGAAATAGTTAATAAGATAGCACCCAAGTAATCTGGTTTATGTTTTGCATCATGTTTAATTTTTGGACAATAGCGCACTAAAGCAATGGTAGCAATTATACCAATTGGCACATTAATAAGAAAGGTCCAGCGCCAATCAGTTACTAAACCAGCAATATTTGCTCCATCTGTTAACCAGCCACCAAGCAACGGTCCAATTACAGAACTCATACCAAAGACCGCGCCAAACATTCCCTGCCATTTGCCGCGTTCTTCAACAGGAAATAAATCACCAATAATAGTAAAGGCATTCGCCGTTATAATACCACCACCAATTCCTTGCAATGCACGCCAAGCAATTAACCATTCAACACCAGGACTAGCTCCACTTAAAAGTGAACCAATTGTAAATATTGCCACACCAGATAGCAGTAGTGGCTTACGGCCATACATATCACTAAGCTTGCCAGCCAAAGGCACTGTTACTGTTGTGGTTAACATATACGCTGTTACAATAAATCCAAGCGATGAAAAACTATTAAATTCCTTAACGATAGCCGCCAAAGCAGTTGAAACTATTGTTTGATCAAGTGCTACCAAAAATAGCGCACTCATCACTGCGCCCATGACTATTAGTTTATTTCTTATTGATAAATTATGTAACATTATCTACCTCTCAAACCTAAATTTATTAGATATAGATAGCCTATATATACAGCTTATTCCATAACACCAAGCAAATATACCCAGACGTTACATTGTATGCCTTATTATAAAATACGTCAAGCGTCTAAGTAATATTAATCAACCTTAATTATTTAAAATAGATGAACTGTAATCACTATTTCTATCTGATTAATTACTAAGATATACTTACTTTACTACTTTAATAGCCGTAATCTATCAATCAGCCAATCTCGCGGTAAAATCGACAAGAACCAGCCAGCACGCGGGCCAGAATCTTTACCGATTAATACGCGATAGATGGTTGTAAACAACTCCCGCGGCGGCAGCAAGCCGCTTTCTTTGTAGGCGTAAATCGCTTGATGAAACCAATTGCCGTCAGCTTCGGCTGGCGCCTTGGCAATATCATCAGCTAGTTGCCGCAGGTATTCTTTTTCTTCTGCTGAAAACTCGTCTGGATTTACCTCGTCTGCGAGGCGAAATTTCAGCGATTCAGGTGCCCACTGATCCAGCCACCGACTGACGTAGTCTAGCTCGGTGATAATCACTGTCTCTTCCTCATCAACAATGTCCGCATATTCCGCACTACGCCGCAAAATCTCCACCGTTTTTGCTGTGTCGCACAGAGCCGCTTGGTATGAAATAACTAGATGCGAAAATGGAACTGAACTAACCGCTGACCGGTTCAACCCATCAGTACACAAGAATAGCAACCGTTCATCAAGTTCATTTTGCGGATGCTGCCTCATCGCTGCAAAGTCGTCAACCAACCGCACTAGACTATCAGTCTCGTCAAAATACAACCGCTTGGCTGGCGAATATCGAAGGATAAAGTAGCGCACTACCTCAGGCGGCAGCATATCAATAACGTCGTGTGCATTCACGCCAGTGCCCTTACTGGCGCTCATCTTTTTAGTATCACCAGTGCGATTAATAAATTCATATGGCACTGGTACTGGCGCATCAATATCATAAACTTCACGAGCTATCCGCTTACCAGTATCGTACGAGCCGCCCTTCGTCGCATGATCACGGCCAAACGGCTCAACATCAACGCCGAGCAGCCACCACCGCCCCGGCCAGTCCAGTCGCCAGTCCAGCTTTACCTGCCCGTCATCGTACCGAACTGTGTGCTCCGAGTCATCATGACTACGATAGGTGATCGTTCTAGCATCGCTATCCATGCTGATGAACCGGCGATTTTTTAGCCGGCCATGCTCCATGATTTGAATTGGCGACCACTGATCATCCAGCTGCCGACCTGACACTTCCTGGATGGCTGACTTAGCTTTGTCGATGCGGCTCAGCGAGCGCTCAATGGCCGGGACAAAAAACCCGCTCCGATACTTATCACTAGCATAGACCACGTCCATAGTGATACCAATTTTATCAGCGCTCTCTAAAAATGGCTTCAGGCAAAAATCTCCCCACGAATCATATTGATCATCTGGTGATGGTACCGTACAGAGCGGCATACCCAAGTACTGTTCGTAGTTGGCCGGCAGATTAACTGGCACTTTGCGAAAAGCATCTAAATTATCCGAGACGTGAACATGGCGAGCCTTGATACCCGCCTGCTTTAGCACTCGCACCACCGCATCAGCGATGACAATTTCGCGCAAATGCCCCACATGATACACACCCGACGGCGATGCACCCGAGGAGACTAACACTTCTTTATCCACATTCCGAAACTGATCTACTATATCGTCAAGCCATTTCATGTGTTATATTATACACTAGTTTTTTGCATTTAAATTTATAGTCTGTTAGGTTTAATTAAGTATATTAGATGAACAATTTCGAAAATTATTAGAGAATAATATCACATGCTGTGCTTATGAATATGAGTTTTACTACAATCTGAGAAATGTGATAGCAAAACCAAGAAAGTTTACAAAGATAGCAGGAAGAATAACAAGAATTATTACTAATAAAGAACTGACTTTAAGTGACTATTCAGGTGATGTTAATGTATGTGTTGATAATTTGGATCTAAGCATCTTCAATTTACTGAATAAAGGCGACATTGTTGGTATTACTATTACTCATGATAGCTCTAACGATATGTATAGCTCATGACTTATCCCTACTGACCAATGAAAATTGACACCCCTCTCCTTCATCCATTTCAAGGAGATTCTACATCTCGCCCAATCTTTGCAGAGACAGCAACATACGATGGATTACGTTTTGCTCTAGCGTCTTCACCGGAACTATACCTAAAGAAACTTTTAGTTAGTGGTTTTAATAAAGTTTTCACTATAAATTAAGGTATTCAGAGATGAAGAGATTAATAGAACTCATCTAATGGAATTTACTTAATTAGAATGCTACATAGCTTACGTTGACTACAAATATATGATGGATTTTACAGAAAAGCTTCTGAAAAAACTTGCAAAAGAAATTACAGGAAAGTCAAAACTAACTTTTATGGGTAATCTTTTAGACTTTTCCAAGCCATGGAAACGGATGTCTATTCACGATACACTATTAGAAAAATTCGGTAAAGATTTATATGAGTTAGACTATGACGAGCTAGTCAATACTGCGAGAACAGTAGGTATAGAATATTCCGAACCAGTTTCACCAGGTAATATAATTATTGACATATTTGAAAACCTTTATCTTTCATCCTTAATACAGCCCACCTTCATTTATGACTTTCCGAAAGACGCCAGCGTCATGTGCTATGACATAACGATGGCCAAGGATCATAGGAATAATAATTTGATGCTTGAAAGATTTGAATTATATCTTGGTGGCATGGAGCTTGCAAATGGATGAGACTTTCTGCCACACACTACGCGTTGGTATACCTCCAGCAGGTGGTGTTGGATTTGGCATTGATAGACTTCTCATAATTCTAACAGACTCCAGCGATATCATTGAAGTAATACCCTTTTCTACCTACCATGAAAGCCAAAAAAGCAATTAGAATATTTGAAAAAATCCGCGACTTACCCTACGGAACAAGTGGCAGTGATGAAGTGTGGTCGTGTTACCGAAAGTGCGTACTCTTAAAGCAAGAACTACAGCACATCGGTATTACCAGTCAATTACTAATCGGCGTTTTCGATTGGCAAGATTTGCCGATTCCCGAACACACCCTCAACCTTCGCCGCCAGCGCCATGAACGACACGTGATACTGCGCGTATTTATTGACGGATCGACGTATGATATTGACCCGTCAATTGACATTGGACTTACACCAACCTTACCGATAGCTCATTGGGACGGCACTTCAAATACGGCAACCGTGGCGTCACTCAAGCATTTACACGTCTACCGACCACACTCATTGCATGAGCGTATTTTGTCGCGATTACGACGCAAGCTTTTTCGGGGTAACCCCAAGGAGTTTTACATTGCGATTGACAAGTGGCTAGCAGACACACGAGCACATCATTCGTCCTAACGATCACCATACAGACTAGGCAAGACACTACCCTATCGCTTGATGTCATCGCCAATAGAAAATCACCATCCCGAGCTCCAAAGAGACACTGGCTGGCGATTATCGTAATCGTTGATTAATCTATGAAGTGTTATTTCAAATACACTTTTATATTTATGGACGCTTTCTCTTTTGATCTCGTTCTCATTTTAGCAAAGAAAAAACAGTAAGCCTGTAATTCTTAGGCTTGCTGTTCTGTGTTAGTTTTTATTAAATTATTAGTTTAACAAGACCCGAATTATCTACTTGTGATACTCCCTTATTTTATGTTCATACTCAGTCAAAAGATTCTTTGAATAGATTTTTTCCTTTTCTGAATTTCTAACTTCTTTCCAAAGAATAGACGCTACTTTTAATTTGTTCGAATAGTTGCGACTATTTTCGTCTGCACAGAAATCCTTTAAAAATTGATTCCATTGACAAACCGAATGATCATACTTGGCATAATCTGATTCGCCATAATACACCTTTAGCAAATCTTTGATTGTGAATTTACCATCCTTTTCTCTTTTTACTTTCCGCCAAGTAGTCGCCATATCAGCAGTAAATTTAAAAGGTGTAACACCTGTTACGGCGGAGAAATATTCTCTGAATTTTACATTAAAAGAAAAACCACATTCAAGTAACGGCATATCTAATGTAATATTTTCAACTTGCTTCTTCTCGTTTTTTATTGATGATTTTTTAATTAAATTACCCTTAAAGTACTGTTCAATAATGTGATTGAGTTCTTGTTTTGTACCTCTATATTCTAACCCTAATGACCTGCATATCTGTGAAATTTCTTCACGATACCAATAGTATTTATTAAACTCATCAAACGATGTGATTTTATCAAACTCTGGTCTACTTTCTATCAATATTTTACCTCCTAAAAACCAATTTGCTTTTAAACTCTAAATAACGGAGTTTCACTCTCTTTATAAAGATTTAGTTAGTAAAATTACAGCCAAACTCTTTTCATGCTTTTATTTTATTATCGGCTATTCAAATAATCAAAGAGATACCATCAAACTTTTCAGAATACTTATTCCCACCTAAACAGCTTGATCGCCGCAATATAAATAACGACAACCCACGCTGCGACGATGCCGATTTGCGGCAGAACTTCGATGAGGCTAGCTTGCTCGGTCATAATCAAGCGGAAACCATCCACAACCGGCGTCATTGGGATAAATTGCGTTACGCCGCGCAACCATTCTGGAAAGAGGAATG
>ERZ773038.191-NODE-191-length-42638-cov-6.922575_pt1 | contig 42638 bp, 32 predicted proteins | sample MGYA00511665_ERZ773038 | MGnify/ENA primary metagenome ERZ773038 (study PRJEB29015, sample SAMEA2737966) | human oral metagenome | biome: human oral; feature: human-associated habitat; material: dental | place: China | collected 2028 ... | reverse complement strand
CCAGCAGGGCGTTGCCGCCGTAGCCGGAGCCGAAGGACCAGATCTCGTTGGTCTCCGGGAAGTGGGTGATGTACTTCTCGTCGTTGCAGGGCCAGTTGGAGTCTTCCTGACCGGGCTCCAGGGGAGCGCCGACGGAGTGAACGGCGGGAACCCACACGCGACCCTCGTTGATGAGGTCCATGGCAGCAGCACCCATGCGGGTCATGATGCGCATGTTGACGACAACGTAGGGGGAGTCGGTGATCTCGACGCCGAGCTGGGAGATGGGGCCGCCGAGGGGGCCCATGGAGAAGGGCACCACGTACAGGGTGCGGCCCTTCATGGCGCCCGTGAACTTCTCGCGGAGCGTGGCCTTCATTTCCTTGGGATCGGCCCAGTGGTTGGTCGGGCCCGCGTCCTCTTCCTTCTCACAGCAGATGAAGGTACGGGACTCAACGCGCGCAACATCGGACGGCTTGGAGCGAGCGAGGAAGGAGTTCGGGCGCTTCTCCTCGTTGAGCTTGGTGAACATGCCGCTTTCGACCATCTGCGAGGTCAGGCGATCCCACTCTTCCTGGGAGCCGTCGCAGAACTCGATGGCGTCAGGGGTGGTCAGCTCAGCGATTTGCGCAACCCACTTGATGACATCTTCGGGAGCGTTGGCCGGAGCCGCTGCACGCACATCCTGTTCAGTCACGGACATTTTGCCTCCTGAGGCATTTCGGATTGTCGAGGCCGCATCTGCGTCCCCGATTGACAGAATCAATCATGCCGGAACCAATGCCAACGCTTGCGGGCGCTTGGTCCCGATCACATCTTGAGTCTAGTTGAACGGGTCACACACCGCCCGCTCTGAAGGGACCTTCAGCCCACACGCGGGCGGTACCGTGGCCGACCAATCGCCCCCGGGCCTCGCCAGTGGGAAGAAAGGGAAGCGGACCCGTTCCTCGTGAGATAGAACACGAGATACGGGGTCACAAAAGCGCATCTGAACTTGAAGTCGCACCGCCCCATGACCGACGATTGCAGGTAGCACAACAGTGCTATTCACCATTGGAAGGACCGAGCACACCATGGGATTCCGAAACAAGACCCAAGGCCCTGACTTTTTTGAAGACTTCACATCCCAGGCCCGCCAGCTGGTGCAGGCCGTCGAGTTCCTGACACACATTTACGCCGCCTCCCCCGAAGAGCGCATCGCCCTGCGTGACCAGCTCCACGAGGTCGAGCACCGCGGCGACGAGCTCAACCACGAGATCATCCAGCGCATCAACTCCTCGTTCATCACCCCCTTCGACCGCGAGGACCTCCAGTCCCTCGCCTCCCACCTCGACGACTGCCTCGACTTCATCGACGAGGCCGGCGACCTCCTGGTCGTCTACGGCATTGCCGACATCCCCTCCTCCCTGGTCTCCCTGCTCAACGAGCAGATCGCGGTTATCCAGCACTGCGCGGACCTGACCGCCGAGAACATGCCCAAGCTCAAGTCGCCCGTGGACATGCGCGACTACTGGATCGAGATCAACCGCCTCGAGAACGAGGGCGACCTGGCCTACCGCCGCACGCTCACGGCCCTCTTCGACTCCGGCCTGGACGCGGTCACGATCATCAAGCTCAAGGACATCGTTCAGGGCCTCGAGTCCTGCGCCGACGCGTTCGAGGAGCTGGCCAACGTCATCGAGTCCCTCGCGCTGAAGGAATCCTGAGCCGTGGATCTCAACCTGATCCTCGTCTGCGTCGTCATCCTCGTCGCGCTGTTCTTCAGCTACACGAACGGCTTCCACGACGCCGCAAACGCGATCGCGACCTCCGTGTCGACCCGCGCGTGGACCCCTCGCGCCGCGCTGCTCATGGCCGCGACGATGAACGTCATCGGCGCCATGATGGGAACGGCCGTCGCGAAGACAGTCGGTAAGGGCATCATTTCGATCAGCGACTATGCGGAATCTCCGCTGCCGGCGATGCAGCAAAAGGGCCTGGTCATCATCCTCGCCGCGCTTCTGGGCGCCTGCATCTGGAACCTGATCACCTGGTGGTTCGGGCTTCCATCCTCCTCCTCGCACGCCCTGATCGGCGGCATGGTGGGTGCCGGCCTGATGAGCGGCACCGTCGTGTACTGGTGGGGCATCGTGAGCCACGTCGTGATCCCGATGTTCGCCTCCCCCATCATCGGCTTCGTCATTGGCTACATCGCCATGAAGATCGTGCTGTGGGTGCTGCGTCACGCGCAGTATCACCGCACGATGCGCCGCTTCCGCGCCGCGCAGCGTTTCTCCTCGGCGGCCATGGCCCTGGGCCACGGCATCCAGGACGCGCAAAAGACGATGGGCATCATCGTCATGGCGCTGCTGGCCGGCGGCTACGGCGAGCACCACAACATCCTCGATCCCGTCACGGGTGAGATGAACGTGCCGCTGTGGGTCAAGATCTCGGGCGCCCTGGCGATTTCGCTGGGCACGATGGCCGGAGGCGGGCGCATCATGCGCACGATCGGACGCAAGATCATCGACCTGGATCCGGCGCGCGGATTCACCGCCGAGGCCGTGTCCTCGTCGATCCTCTACCTGTGCTCCTACGTGATTCACGCCCCCATCTCCACGACCCAGGTCGTGTCGACCGCGATCATGGGCGTGGGATGCACGAAGCGCTTCTCGGCGGTCCGGTGGGGCGTCGCCGGCAACATTGTCATCGCATGGTTCCTCACGCTCCCCGCCGCGGCAGCCGTGTCGGCGATCGTGTACCTGGCAGTTGCTCTGCCGCTGGGGGTTCACTAGTGGAACGCGCTCGCCTCGTCTCCCTGGCGGCCACTCTCGTCCTCGTCGCGGCGCCGCTGGCCGCCTGCTCGGACGCATCGGTCATGCACATGCGCGTCGGGCAGTGCGTCATGCTGCCGGCGGAGGCGACCGCAACGACCATCGAGACGACGGGGTGCGCGCGCGAACACGACGCCGAAGTGTTCTACGTGACGTCGGCGCCCGACGGCGATTTCCCGGGCGCCGACGCGCTGAACAAGCAGGCGGAAAGCGAGTGCATCTCCACGTTCGGCGATTACGTGGGGTCCGATTACCTCACCTCGTCCCTGGATGCCACGTGGATGATTCCCACGAAAGACTCCTGGGCGCAGAAGGATCGTTTGATCGTGTGCCTGGTGCGCCCGTTGAATCACTCCAAGTTGACGAGTTCCGTGAAGGACTCCGGCTTGTAACTGGTCCTGACGAGCCGCTTCATCAGGTGGTATCGGGCACGGTCTCGGCACCACCCGAAGCTTGTCCATTCGGTCGCGTCATTGTTATAGTTTTTGAAACATCAGCGCATTCTCCGGGAACGCGCGCCTCAGCACGCGACACCTCGATTCCCGGGACGCCCCCACCCATCACTCAAGGAGCATCATGTCCCTGCCTCTTCCCCGCCGCCTCGCCCTCGCGGCCGCCGTTGCCACCCTCGCCGGCGGCCTGTCGGGTTGTTCCCTCCTCCCCCTTGGCAACAACACCTCCGCTTTCACGATGGAGGTGGGACAGTGCGTCCAGGTTCCCGACGGCGACCGCGTCTCACGCTTCGAAACCACCGAATGCACCGCCGAGCACGATGCAGAGGTCTTCCACATTCTGAAGCTGACCGACTCCGAGCTTCCCCCTGAGTCCGACCTGAAAGAGAAGGCGGGGAACGAGTGCGCGGACGCATTCGAGGGCTACATCGGCACGGCCTACGAAGAATCGAGCCTCGATATCTACACGACGTACCCCACCAAGACCACATGGGCGATCGGAGACCGCGAGGTCGTGTGCATGGCAACGCCGCTCGATCATTCGAAGCTCACCTCTTCGGTGAAGGACTCCGGAATGTGACGCGCACCCGCGCGGCTCGCGTGGCGGTTCGGCTCTGGCCGGACCGCCACATCCGTCTGGCGAGCGCACCCACGCGCCTGCCCATCAGTGGCGCTTGTTTCCCCGACGGGTGTGAGCGGCGGGATTCTTCGTCGTGACGCCGTGGGTTTCGAGGGCGGCGACAACCAGCCCATCGGGGCCGTGTTCGACGTGGGCGACAAGGACCTGGCCGCGCGTCAGCCGCGGGGCCTCAGCGCCGGCGACGGGAGCCGACGCGTAGGCGCGGATTTCCTCGATGATGGCATCACGTGCGGAACCCGTGACTGACAGGACCGTGGGGGCCGCGTGCTCGCGCAGGCGCTCGGCCGCGAAGGCACGGACGCGTCCGAGGCGAGCCTCGGCATCGACCTGCGCATCCGGGCCGGAGGCGGCCAGGTCGAGAGACTCGACAAGGGTCACCGAGCCCCCACCCATCGACGCCCACGGGGTGAGGCTCTGGCGCGAGCGGGCTGCCGGCGACGCAAACGCGCGCGCAACGCCGAAGCTGGAAAGCAGATTGATGAGGTCGAAGGCCTGGCGCACACCGAATCGACTAAGCGGCGGGTCGACGGGTTCCGGCGCGCTCTCGGTCTTCTTCGCCGAGGCCTGCTCCACCTGGGCAGCCCTCCTGGCCGCAGCGGACGCAACCATCGCGGGGGTCGGCGCGGGGCGAGGCTTGGAAGGAACCGACGCCTCAGCAGGTGCCGCGGAGCCGCCGGAACAAGCGGAAGGAGAGGCGGGCGCGTGGACGTCCCCGGCCTCGTCGAGGCGCGGGGTGAGGCCCTGCCCGGGACGCAGGACGAGGAGCGTTGTGGTCACGAGGCGGCCCTCGCGAGCACGGGCGAGAAGGTCGGAGAGAAGGCGGCGGTCGCCTCGGCGGGTGAGCATCTCGGCGGCGCGCTCGGGGGCCACCCACTCGGCTCGATCGATCTCGGTGCGGGGAGCGCGGGCGACGGGCGCGCGCACAAACGCTGCGGGCCCGCCCGACACCGGAGTTCCCACCCAGTAGTGGACCTCCTTGGTTTGCCCGCCACCGAGTCGGTAGCGCTGCGTCGTCAGCGGGGCGCCGAGGGTTACGACCTGGCCGGTTTCCTCCTCAACCTCCCGCACGGCGGCAGCAACCAGAGGCTCCCCGTGCTCCGCCTTGCCCTTGGGCCACGACCAGTCGTGGTAGCGGGGGCGGTGGACCATGAGGACTTCGATGTCGGCCGGATCAATGACCTCGCCGGGTGCGGCCAGGCGCGCCGGATCCATGAAGCGCCAGACGAGCGCGCCGGCAGAGCGAACGAGTCGCTGGGGGCGTGGGGCTGGCATCGCAGGCATAGGGTCCAGGGTAGTCGCACGCCGCCTCGCGTGCCCTGCCGGGCGCGCCACGTCACCCCGTCTCGGGCCTTCCACGAGGCCGTCCAGGACACGCCCGGATCAGCACCGACTCTGCGAACGAGGGGTCAGTCGAGGGTTCCGAAGGCCGCCTCGCGTGCGGCGAGGTCAAGCTCGTCGGCCGTGGCCAACAGCGCGGAGGTGCGCATGGTGACGCGGTGTGCGAGGGGGTCGGTCGGGTCCTCGATCCACAGGGGGCCAGATTCGCCGGCGGCCAGGACGCGCATCGCGCGCGACGCCTGGGCAAGAACCCCGTCCAGGTCATCGTCGGTCAGGTCCCCGCGCAGCAGCGCGTCGACCTCCTGCATGACCGCTCGCAGCGGGCGGACCTGAACGGGCGCCTCGAGCCCCTGAATGATGGGCGCACGCAGCCCCTGCGCGTAGCGGGACTCCACCAGGCCGGGGTCGCGGTGATACCACTCGTGGAGCAGGTAGAGGCGCCACAGCGCCCCGGGGAGGGTGAACTCCGGGCTGCGCGACCACGCGTGCGCGATGACATCCACGCCCACGGAGCGCACCGTGTCGCGCAGACGCGCGACGTCCGCGTCGGTGAAGGACTCATCCCCCACACCCATGAGCGCCCACGCCGCGGTGTGGGCGACGGCGGCGTGGGCGGCGGGATCTTCGTCGCCGACGATGGTTTCGGCCCGGGCCGCATCGAGCATGGCCGGGCGGCGAGGGGTATTCGATTGTGCCATGGGGACCGGTTCCTCCTACAATGGGGCTGCTGGGCCTATAGCTCAATGGTAGAGCAGCGGACTTTTAATCCGTAGGTTGGGGGTTCGAGTCCCCCTGGGCCTACTGGTCGCCTCGGTTTTCCGGGGCGTTCACGCTATTCGCGGGCGCGCGCCCGCGCCGGAGGTGCAGCATGGATCCTCGTTTTTCGCGCGCGTATGGCGCCCTGGCGGGCCTGGCGCTCGGCGACGCCCTCGGCATGCCGACCCAGGCAATGTCCCCCCAGCAGATTCGCGCCGTCTACGGGAGGGTGACGGGCCTCGTTGACGCGGACGCGAGCCAGCCCTACGCGCCCGGTATGGCGGCGGGTTCGGTCACGGACGACACGGAACAGGCGCTGCTGGTGGCTTCCCTCCTGGTACGAGGCCGGGGCTTGGCCTCGGGTCGCGTTGCCTTGGACGCGGGCGAGTTCGCCGATGCGTTGCTGGCCTGGGAGGATTCGATGATTCGGCGCGGATCGCTCGACCTGTTGGGTCCCTCCACGAAGGCGGCGCTCGAACGGGTGCGGGCGGGCGAGGACCCGCTCGCCGTGGGTGGGGAAGGCACGACGAACGGCGCCGCGATGCGCGTGACCCCGATCGGTATCGCGATGTCGACGGCCGATCCCGAGGCCTTTGCGGATGCCGTCTGGTCTTCCTGTCAGGTCACGCACGCGACGCGCCAGGGCTTCCAGTCGGCTGCCCTCGTGGCGGCGGCCGTTTCCCTGGGCATCGACTCTGCGCGTTCAACGGCCCCGGATCTGAGGTCCCTGCTGTGGAAGGCCCTGACCTTCGTCGATTCCCTCCCCGTGCGCGGCGCGTGGGCCCCCGACCCGGACGTCGTTGCGGCGACGCGCAGGGCCATGCAGCTGTCCATCAACCCAGCATCGTCGTCCCTGGAATGCCTCGCCCAGCAGGTGGGAACGTCCGTGGCCTCGGCGCACGCGATCCCCATGGCCTTTGCGCTGCTCGCGCGCGATCCCTCGCCGCAGGCCCTCCTGGACGCCGCCAACATCGGCGGCGATACCGACACGATCGGCGCGATCGCGGGCGCGATCCTGGGCGCGGCCCTCGGCGTTCAGGTTCTGCCCACAGACAGCCTCTCGATGATCGAGGAGGTCTCCCACCTCGGCCTGCAACCCATCACGAGCAAGCTCCTGGAGCTGCGCGATCAGGCACTTAACGGTCACCAGGAGGGCCCTGACACAGATGCGTTGTCGGCGGACGGGGCCGACATTTCGAGCGAGCGGACGACCCCCGAGGAGTCAGCCCCCGCCTCGTCACCCAATTCCACGGAGGGCCGCGTCGTCCTCATGGGGCAGATCCTCGTGGACCGGGTTCTTCAGGGCGCCGGGCCGATATACGGCGGCGGGTACGAGCGTGCGCGCGACGCAGGCACGCATGTGGGCGGCGGATTCAACGCCCTCGTGGCCGCTCGGCGTATGGGAGCCGAGGCCGTCTCCCTCAGCCCGATCGGCGCCGGGCCCCACGCGTCGCTGATCACGGATGCCCTCGCACGGGAGGGAATCGTCGACGCAGGCCCGCGCGTGGAGGGCGTGGACAACGGGTTCTGCATCGCCCTCATTGATCGCCGCGCCGAACGTACCTTCATCTCCACGAGGGGGGCGGAGACGATGACCCCCGCGAGCGCGTGGGCGGACTTCGTGCGAACGATGAGCCCCGACGACGTGCTCTACATCGACGGTTACCTCATGGACCACCCCGCGAACAGGGAGGCCGCGGAGGCTGCGTTGCGGGCCCTACCCGAGGGCGTGCGCGTCATCCTGGACGTCTCCCCCGTTATCGGAATCCCGGATGGACTTCCCCCCACCACCTTGATTTCCATGAGTACAAGCGAAGCGGCCATCCTGTGGAGAGACGCCGATCGCAAGGCCATCGACGTACGCTCATGGCTCCCCGCCGAAGACGCACCCATCGCGATGGCGACGCTGCTCCGGCGCGACGTAGTCGTGCGAGCGGGGAAGGACGGCGCGTACTTCACGCGCTACACGGACTCCGCAAAGCTGTCCTCCACATATATCCCGTCTCTCAGCGTCGAGGCAATCGACACGAACGGTGCCGGCGACGCCCACACGGGAGTGCTGGCAGCGTCCCTCGCACAGGGCACGTCCATGGAGAGGGCACTCGTGCTCGCAAACTGCGCGGGCGCCCTGGCATCGACCACGGTTGGACCCGCGACATGCCCGCCTCGCACCCAGATCAAGGCCGCAGCTGACGCGCTGGCCGAGCAGGAGGACTGAACAATGGATCCACGTTTTGATCGCGCCCACGGCGCGCTAGCCGGACTCATCTTCGGCTGGGAACTCGGGGGTGAAGCCGCGAGCGAGAACGGCACGGCCACCACAAGCGTCGGCGAATCCGTTCTCGCGCTGCTGGCATCGCATGAGCCGGTGGGACTACCGACGTTCCCTTCACAGTTGAGCCACCTTCAAGACTTTTACGCTTTGCTGATCAGCGGCCTCCTGATCGGCATCTCCACCTCGACGAGCGGGCAGCAGGCATTCGCGGACGCCGTGTGGAACAACTGCGTGGATGAGGAACCAAATTGCCGGGAGTTTCAGGCGGTGACTCTCGTTGCTGCGGCGGTTTCACTCGGCCTCGACAGCCCGAATTTCTGTGTATCAGATGTTCTGGTACGAGCCGTCGATGTCGCTTCATCTCTGGATGCACGCGGCGCATGGAGCCCGGAACCGGACGTCGTGGCCGCGACTCGTCGGGCGTTGAACATCGTCAGCGACGTAAACGAGTACATCGAGTCCCCCCTCGATCGTCTCGTCGAGCAGATCGGTGCGGGCGATTCACCCTCGCAGATCGTCCCCATGGCCTTTGCCTTGGCCTCCCGCTACCAGGACCTCCACCTCCTGACCTCTCCCCTGCACCTGGGTGCCCAGGCGCGCGTGATCCTGTCCATCGCCGGCGCGCTAGTCGGCGCGGTTCGGGGAGCGAGTTTGCTTCGCCCCTACGGGTATACGCACATCGAGGCTGTGTTCAAGATTGACTTGAAGCGGCGTGCGCATGGATTGCTCGCGAGCCGCATGCCCTACCCCGGCGACCTTCTCGCCCCCGTCGCGTCCACGCCGTCGACCGGCTCCTCAGCCCCGGCCTCGTTCAAGGAAATCCCGTGGAACCTGCGCACACGCCAGCGCTACTTCGAGCCCGTCAACCCACCCGTCATTCCCCGTCACTCGGGCGGGCAGACTGGGCGCGTCCTCTTCCTCGGTGAACTACTCGTCGACCAGGCCATGCACTCGACCGAGTACCCAAAACGTGGCGGGGACGTGTGGGCCACCGACCTGGGACAGTCCACGGGTGGAAGCTTCAAGGCCCTGGTGGCGGCCCGGCGCATGGGTGCAGAGGTTGTCTCCCTCAGCCCGATGGGACAGGGCACCAACGCCTCAATCATCTCGAAGGCGCTGAGGAGCGAGAACATCGTCGACGCTGGCCCACGCTTGACGGGGGTCGACAACGGATACAGGCTCATCTTCACCGCGGACAACGGCTGGCGCCTGGCCGTCTCGACAACCACCACCATCACCCCTGACATGAGCCGCGTGTGGGCCGAGGCCATCCAGGCAATGGACCCCTCGGATGTCCTATGGATCGATGGATCACTCATCGACTCCGAGGAGCACGCACGCGCCCTGCGCGAGGCCGTGAAGGGCCTGCCCGAGCACGCACGCGTGGTCTTCGACGCCTCGCAGAGTAAGGGTTTCCTCAAGCGCCTGCCCCACGACAACGTCATCGTGTCTCTGCGCGCCTCCCACGCGCGAGGCTTCGACGGTTTCACCCGGCATTTCGATGTCCATTACCCCTTCTACGATGATAACGACACGCCCGAGGTGCAGGCCTCGGCCCTCGCCATGCTCGCGAAGCGCCACATCGTGCTGCGCACGGAGGAGGGGGACGCATACTTCGCGCGCCCCGATCTCGACGATGCTCGCATGATTCGTCCGATGGTCACGCGCATCCCAGCCCCCACCCCCGCGCAGCCAGGCGCACTGCCCACGGCGGAGGTCCACTCCGGCACGCTTGCGGGCTGTCTCGCCGTCGGAATTCCGGCCGATCGGGCGACTCTGCTGGCAAATTGCGCAGCCTCCCTTGCGACCCCGAACTCGCTCCCCACGCGCGAAACCATCGAGTCGGCGGCCGCCCAACTATCGCACGTCGATCTGGCCTGACAAGGAGAGAACAGATGGATCCACGACTCCCCCGCGCATTCGCGGCGATGGCAGCCATGGTGCCCGAGGGCGCAGACGACGCCACAGCCTCGCGGTTCACGGCTCACGCAATGGTCGTCGCCGCACAGCTCCTAAAGGCCCCGGACGGCCTGCACTCCATTCAATCCGGACACTGGCTCTCCCCCGCAACAAGCGAACGCGATCGCCTCATGTCCGCACTTCCCATCGGCATCGCTCTGTCAACGATCGACCCTGAGGCATTTGCCAGGACCGTGTGGTTCGCATGCGGCTGCACGACCCGGGACGAGTTCCAGTCGGCGGCACTCCTCGCGGCGGCTGTATCACTCGCTCTCGACTCCTATGCTGCTCCCGCTGGTGAGGCAGTAGAGTTCGTCGCCTCCCTGTCCCCGCGCGGGGAAGCGGAAGAGGGCCCCGATATCCTGACGGCAACGCGACGTGCGATGAATGTCCTCAGCAACTCCAAGTGGGTTGATTACTGGTCGCCCATCAATCTGTTGAGGCAGAAGCTGGCTGCTCACCCTTCGTCAAGCCTGGTCATCCCGTTGTCTTTCTACATTCCGCCTCTCAGCTATAGCTCGGCGATCTCGTCCGAGATCGCCGAGCTCAGCGGCAATCCGCAGCTGTGTACGGTCATCTCCAGCATTCTGTCACCCCTCAGCGGACGCGGCTTCAGCGCCCGGCTCAGGAAGCAGGCACACACCAACGAGCACTCAGGCTTCGATCCGATGCGGATCGCCGGTCAGCTCCTCGAGCTACGCCCTCCCGCGTCAGCGGCTTGGCTCAGCCGCGCGGCGGGACGCTCGGGGCCTCGATATCGACGAAGCGGTCCGACTTCCTTCGAGGATCCCCGCTCCACGGTTTGTACGCGCTATGCCGCCTTCGAGTCAGAGAGCAAACCCACCCCGCTCGGGCCTTCTAGGGGCGACGCGCCCGTAGGCCGCGTCGTCTTCATGACCGAGCTGACGCTGAGGTACGACCGGCAATCCGCGGACGAGCCTCTGCCCGTCGGCGACGAGTGGGCCACCCGAGAGGGCGTCCACATTGACCTCACCTTCACGGCGATGCGCGCCGCCCGCGCCATGGGCATCGAGGTCGTGAGCCTCAGCCCAATCGGCGAGGGGCCCCGCGCCTCGATCATCGCCAAGGCTCTGGCTCGCGAGGGGATCATCGACGCGGGTCCTCGCGTGCGGGGGTGCGACAGCGGCTACCGGTCCTACGTCATCGGAACCTACCGCGGAGATAAACTCTCGTTCATCGAGAACGTTCCCGAGCACGCATGGGACGAGGCCATCCGGACCCTGGGCCCCTCGGACATCTTATTCGTCGACGGCAGCCTTGAAAGGTCACCGGCTGTTCTTGCAGTTGCCGAGAACGCTGCCATCCAGCTGCCTGAGCACACGCGAGTCACTATTGATTCATCGAGGGGTGGCGTTGGGCCGCACCAGTTGCCCAACGACAATGTGCTGATGGCACTGAGCCAGAGCAATGTACAGGGCCTGTGCGAGCCAATCGTGAGCGACCGCTCGGCCTTCGACGCCAGCAAAGATCCCGATCACTCGGCGAGCTTCGTCCAGAATCTCTTTGATCGGTACACGCTGATTAGTACGAGTTCATGCGAGTCCTACCTGGCGCGCACGTTGCAGGAAAAGACCTCAGTGGTCAAGCCTGTCACCCGCTTCCGGGCACCTGCCGTCAAATCCGTTGACCCCATCGGTTCAGCTGCCGCCCACTACGGTGTCCTGGCTGCCGCCCTCGCACTCGGCTACCCCCTCGAGCGGTGCATCCTTCTGGCGAATTGCGCAGGCGCCCTGGCCTCGACCATGCCCGGCCCGGCCTCGTGTCCCACGCGCGAGGACATTGAGGCCGCGGCGGACGCGCTGGAGGCACGCACGGACGGGGAGTGAGCGCCGCGCAGACCCGGCTGACCCTCAACGAGCAAACCCCGGCGGCACCGCATCTGCGCAGGTCGAGAGGCTCAAACGTGCGAGATGTGTCAAATATTCAACCGAGTCATCTATTTTGCGCCCCAAAGGGTGCACAATCACATCATGGCGAATGACGACCCCCAGGACCGCGGCGGCATCATCGGCGGGGCCCTCACGGTCGCACTGCTGATCACGCTGGCCGTCCAAAACGCCGTGCCGCCGATGGCGACCGACATGTACTCGGCCGCGTTCCCGCAGATCACGGCGGACCTGGCGACGAACTCGACGATGCTCGGCTTCACGCTCACGACCTTCTTCGTCGGCTTCGCGACCGGCCAGGTCCTGGGCGGTGCAATTTCGGACCAGATCGGGCGCCGCCGTCCCATCGTCGCGGGCGGCATCATCGCCCTCGTCGGCTCCATGATCTGCGTGTTTGCGCCGGGCATCTGGGTGCTCCTCGTGGGCCGAGTCTTCCAGGGCCTCGGCGGCGGCATCGCCTCCTCGGTGGCGCGCGCGATCCTCGTCGACGTCGCGCACGGCAAGACGCTGGCGCGCGCGATGAGCCTCATCCAGGCGATCGTCGGCTTTGCGCCGATGCTCGCCCCCGTCATCGGCGCATTCATCATCACACACGCGACATGGAGGGTCGTCTTCTGGGCACTCGCCGCCTTCACCCTACTGATGGCGGCCCTCGCGTGGTTCGTCGTGCCCGAGTCCCTCCCCAAGGAGCGCCGCCATCCCGGCGGCATCTCCAGGTTCTTCCAGGGCCTCGTCCAGGTCGCGCGTATCCGCCCCTTCGTGGGCTTCATGCTGACCAACGCCTTCTCGAGCTTCTGCATGTTCGGCTACATCTCGAACGCCACGTACGTGCTGCAGGGGCCGCTGGGCCTTTCCGCCATGGCTTTCGCGTGGGTGTTCGCGTTCAACGCGCTGCTGTCGACCGGTTTCGCGCTGGTGAACGTGCGCCTGATCTCGCACTTCACGCCGCGCACCCTCATCATCACAGGCCTGGTGATCGCGGCGACCGGCGTGGTGACGCTGGCGATCTCGACGTTCCTCCTCGACCTGCCGCTGATCCTCACGTGCGTGGGCTTCGCGCTCATCATGACGGCGAACGCGTTCATCTTCGGCAACGCGGGCGCGCGGGCCATGAGTGAGGCGCGCGAGCACGCGGGCACGGCCTCGTCCGTCATGGGCGTGTGTCAGTCGATCGCGAACGGCATCGCCGCTCCTCTGGCAACCTCGGGCGGCGACAGCGCCGTGCCGATGGTGCTCGTCATGATCGTCGGTTCGGTCGGCGCATGGTTCGCTTTCTGGGTGATCGCCCGCGGCGGCGCGCGCACGCCGCGTCGGCTCAACCTCGACTGAGGTCTCTTAGGGCGAGGAAGATCGCGAGAAGACTGGCACAACACCCCAAGCCGGCCAACAGGAGGAACTCACACTCCAACTCAGCGCGTAACCCAACCCGAAGGACACAAAACGAGTGCACCACTCCACAGCGCTTGACCACACCTCGGAAAGTTGACGTGCCCAAGTCTTGTTACAAACGTCGTCAATCCGCAGCAATATCAGTCCTTCTCCGCACCTGGATGTTACAAACGTCGTCATTCCACGCCTGAAATCACCTAGTTTCGGCTGTTTTGTCGGCAGATTGACGACGTTTGTAACACAAAGCGCTAAACCTCCTTTGAAAAGGGGGTGGTTTGACGACGTTTGTAACAAAACAAGGCGTACAAAGAAGACCACGTATCCATCAGCACCGAGCAGGCCCCGTTGATGCGCACATCAGATGCACGCATGCTCCAGCATTATGCACGCGCTGAATTCTGACACCACGCAGATCGCCTACTCGTTCTGGATAGGTTACTAATCCAGAACGCAATACCCTATCGGGATCGTCGCAACCTATACAGTACGCGCGCCTCATTGCTATATGCCCACTCAGCGCCCTTTGCTCGGTCCCTACGCGCGCGAGGCCAGCCAGACCGCGACCGACACCAGGACCAGGCCGATCAACTCGAATACGCCGGGAATCTGCCGCAGCATGACGGCCCCGACCAGGGCAGACGTGGCTGGCAGGATAGCGGCGAACAGCGCGAAGGTCGACGCGGCCAGGCGTCGCATCGCGAGCGCCTCGAAAGTGTAGGGAATCGCGGTGGACAGCAGACCCACGCCGATAACGATCGCGATCAGCTTCCACGAGACCGTGGCCGCGATCGCGCCCGGCCCAAGGACGGGCGCGAAAAACAGGGTGCCCCACGCGCAGCCGAGCGCCAGGTTCGTCACCCCGTCACGCGTGGTCGATGCCTTCTGCCCGACGACGATGTAGGCCGACCAGGCGAGGGCCGCCAGGAGGATCCAGGCGACGCCGACGCGCACACTCGGCACGCTCAGGTCGAGGGCGAGCCCGCCGATGCACGCAACGCCCGCGAACGCGAGGACCGCGGCGATGCGCGGCCGCCAGCCACGGCCTCGGATGACGGCGACGGCGACGGGGCCGATGAACTCGATGGACACGGCGGTGCCCAGGGGGATGCGCGCGATCGACTCGTAGAACGATGAGTTCATGGTCACGATGATGACGCCGAAGAGCGCGGAGACCACCAGGTCAGAGCGCGTAAGGCCACCCCGCCAGGGGCGTTTCCAGGCGAGGAGAACGACCGCGCCGGTCAGGACGCGCCACCACGCGACGGAGGCCGGTTCGACGGAGGCGAAGGCGATGACCGCGAGCGCCGCGCCCACGTACTGGATGAGGCCGGAGCCGACGATGTAGAGCTGGGGCGGGATACGGTCGGTGATGGGACGGGGAGCGGGCGCGCTCACTGGGCCGGGGCGAAGGTGAGAGCCGCGGAGTTCATGCAGTAGCGCATGCCGGTGGGTTGTCCCGGGGCGTCCGGGAAAACGTGGCCGAGGTGGGAGCCACACGTCGCGCAGCGCACCTCGGTTCGTGTCATGCCGTGGCTCGTGTCAACGCGCTCGGTGGTGGCGCCTTCGTGGGCTTGGAAAAAGGAGGGCCAGCCGCAGGCCGAGTCGAACTTCGTGTCGGAATCGAAGAGTGCGGATCCGCAGGCGGCGCACGAGTAGGTGCCGACCCGGGACTCGTCGAGGAGCTCGCCGGTGAAGGGACGCTCAGTGCCAGCTTCGCGCAGCACGTGGTAGCGCATGGGGCTGAGGAGTCTCTTCCATTCGGCGTCGGTACGGGCGGCGGGGTCGGTGTTGCTCATGCTCCCATTGTCCCGCGCCGCCCGCGCCTGCGCATGTTTCGCGCGCCGGCACGGGCGGCGTGGTTTCCTCGAGCGGGCCTCGCGGGCGAGGCCATCGCCCGCTCACCGGTCCCCGTCACTCGTTGGTGGCGGGCTTTGCGCTGGAGGTCTTCTGGCCGCTCTTCTTTGTGGCGGTGTTCTTCTTCGCGGTGCCCTTCTTTGCCGGGGCCTTCTTCGCGGTGCTCTTTTTCGCCGCGCTCTTCTTGGCCGGGGCCTTCGCGGCGGCCGAGGTCTTCTTTGTCGGTGTTTTCGCACCGCTCCCCTTCGCCGGGTCCGCTTTCTTGGCGGCTCCCTTGCTGGCGCCCGACTTCTTGGCCGGGGTCTTGCGGGCAGACGCCGCGTTGCCGGGGGGTTGCCGATCCGCCGACGCGGGGATGATGAGCGTGTCGTCGAGGGCGGGTTGTTCCTCCGGGGCTTGCTGGCCGTCGAGGGCGGGCATGGTCCGGGTGGTGTCGAGCGCGGGGAGGACCTCGGTGGAGTCGGCGGCGCGCTCATCTTTGGGGGTAGCCGCATCCGGTTCCTCCGAGGAAGCGGCGTCGGCGTCGGACGCACTCTCGGCCTCGGCGAGGGCGCTGCTGGCCTCCTCTCGCGCCCCGGCCTGCGCCTCCTCAGGGGAGGCGGCGCCGACGGGGCGAGCCTCCTCGTGCGGCTCCTCAGCGGGGGAGGCCTCGGCCCGCAGGGCCTCGGCGACGCGCTCACCGGGGGCCGGGGAGGGGAAGAAGTCCATGATGGACACGCGCTGCGGCGTGATCCTCGGCGTGGGGCGCGTTTCGGCGTCCAGGCGCGCCTCCTCGGCGACTGCGTACCAGCCGGGGTGAACGTCGGGCTGGTCGGCGTCCTCGGCCTCGTCTCGTGACGCGGCCATCTCGGCGGGCGTGGGGGCGGGCGGAGGGACGAGGGCGAGGCTGAGCGCCTGCACCGTGTCCGTCATGACGGGGCGGCCGGTGCGCTCGGGCGGGGGCACCTGGACGGGGTGCTTGACGGAGGTTTCGCGCGCGGGAATCGGCGTGGTCTCCTGCTGGTCCGGCGAGGTCGGCGCCTGGGGCGAGGCATCGACCGTCTCCTCGCCGCTCTCGTCCGCAGGTCCGGCCTGGTGGGGCGCGCCGTCCCTCTCGGAGGCCCTTGTCGAGGACTCGTCGACGCCATCCTCCGGCTCGGCGGAGGCGTCCCGCGTCGCGGGGACGGATTCGGGCGCGGACGGCTGTGCTCGGAGGGCCTCCGCGGCGGAGCCGGTCTCGTCGCCGACCGTCTCTTCTGCGCCGATCGCCGCCTCGGGATCGCTTTCGTCTGCGGGCGCGGCCTGATCGGTCACGGCGTCGTTCGCGGGAGCCAGAGCGGCGTTCTCGTTGTCCTCGCGTTCGCATGGCTCCCCGCTCGCGGCCGCGGCGTCGGCATCGACGGGTTCGACGCCGACCGCGGCGAGCGCGGTCGTCACCTCGGGATCGAGGGCGGCGCGGCCGCCTCTACCCTCTCGACGGTCGCGGGCCCGGCGTGAATCGGCCTCGCGCTCGGCGTATGCCTCCTCGCCGGGGCCTTCCAGAGCGGCGGCGCGTTCGTCGGCGTCCGCTGACCCCGAGAAGAAGCGCTCACCCCGGCCGACGGCAGGCGCGGGCCGGGTCTGGGCGGCCTGCTGGGCGGGCCTGGCAGCAGCCTCAATGATCTTGCGCAGCGCGGACTTGGAGAGGACCTGTGTTTCATCCGGCGAGTGGCCACCTTCGGCGAGGGCACGCTGGCGGTCGGCCATGGCGCGCCGGCGGGCTCGCTTCGCTTTGCGGCGAGCGGCAACCATGCGTGCGGCGTGGGCGGCATCGTGGAGGACTCCTGCCTGCGGGTCGTTCTCCGCAGCACCGGGTGCCGCGGACGCCGCCCCGCCGGTGGCGGATTCGGCCGTTGCGCGCACGTCTCCTCGCGAGGGGGCACCAGTGGTGGGCGCGGTCTCGTTCGCGCCGGAGATTCCGGCGAGCTCGGAGGCCAGACGCGCGATGCGTTCGCGACTGTTGTCGTATTCGACGGTGACCGTCTTGCGGGGTTCGATGCGTTGCGCGGGGCGCGCCCACGGCTCTTCGGTGACGATCCACGCGATGAGCTGTTCGCGCAGGTAGGCGCGCAAGTCCGACAGGGCGCCCGAGTGCTTGGCCGAGACGAGGACCCGCACCGTGACCGTGTACTCGTCGGAGTCGGTGATCTGGACGCCCCAGGTGCGCCCGTCCCACAGGTCGGTGGCGTCCAAGAGGTTCTCGACCTTGGCGCGGATCAGGCTCATCGGGGCGGTCCAGTCAAGCTTGAGTTCGACCGTCCCCAGCTGGGCGGCGGCGCGGCGCGTCCAGTTCTCGAAGGGCGTGGTGGTGAAGTAGCGGCACGGGACGATGAGGCGTCGCTCGTCCCAGATGCGCACCACGACGTAGGACAGTGTGATCTCCTCGACGGAGCCGGTTTCCTGCTTGTCGCCGGCGACGACGACATCGCCGACGCGGATCGCATCGGTGAAGGCCAACTGGAGGCCGGCGAAGACGTTGCCGAGGGTCTGCTGTGCCGCGAGGCCAACGATGACGGAAAGGAGGCCAGCCGACGCGAGGAGGGTGGTCATCGCTTGGCGGGCCGCCTCGAAGGTGCCGATGATGGCCACGATGCCGACGCCGACGATGATGGATTGGGTCAGCCTGCGAAAGACCTGCGCCTGCGTTTCGAAGCGGCGCGAACGCCCCTTGTCGGCCGACTGGCGAGCCTTTGCGGCGTCCTCGAACACCCAGGCGGCCGCGTACGCCATCCAGGTCAGGAAGGCCAGACCGACGACGAGGAGGATGTGCATAAGAAAGGTGGTGACCGAGGTGCCCTCCCAGTCGGAGAGGCCGGGGTTGACCAGGGCGATCCCCTCGCCCACCCAGGCTCCCCAGGCGGCGAAGGTGAAGTAGGCGGGCTGGTGTATCCGTCTCAAGATCGACGAGGCGGTGGCCGACTTGGCGAGTGCCTTACGCCCCAGGGCGGATAGGACGACCGAAACGACGACGCCGACGATGGCGCCGAGAATCGGGCCGAGGATGAGGAGCGTGATGTCGATGGTGGTCACGACCGCTACCTCGGCCCCGGACTGTGGGCTTGCGACCACCTGCGTGAGCGAGGAGGAGGCTTGCACAAAGGGGCCAAGTGCTGATGTCATAGTCATACGGTTAAGCGTAGGTCCGCTACCTGGTTAAATCCTGGACGTTCCACGAGAACCCAACCTTATCAGGTAATGTGTCAGGCGTCACGCCTCCCCGTTTTGACGTGAGGGGCCGGTTCTGCCTAAGCTAACTCCCGTCTTCGGACGCCAGTTCGACGGCCAAGCAGGCCCCCATCGTCTAGCGGCCTAGGACACCGCCCTTTCACGGCGGCGACACGGGTTCGAATCCCGTTGGGGGTACCAGCCGGTCGCGCACGTGAACGGCATAACTCAATAGGTCTTACCTGTTGTAAGGCCCCGTAGCGCAGTTGGTTAGCGCGCCGCCCTGTCACGGCGGAGGTCGCGGGTTCAAGTCCCGTCGGGGTCGCGGGTCGATGCTCGGGAGACCGAGCTTTCGTCTGTCTGGCTCTGTAGCTCAGTTGGTAGAGCGTTCGACTGAAAATCGAAAGGTCACCGGATCGACGCCGGTCGGAGCCACCAGCAAGTCCCCGAAGCGTAAGCTTCGGGGTTTTTGTTTTGCCCATGAGCTTTGCCCAGGGCAGGGACGCTTGCGTTTTGCCTGGGGCGGGGGCCACTTTTCAGAACGTCCATGCGACAGCTCCACACGCGCGACCACCACGCCCCACCAGGCGAATTTCGCACGTAGTTTCCAACGGTCATTTTTCAAGTACACCAGAAAACGTTGCAATCCCAACGATCTTTATTCAAAGCTTGGAGCACCGTCGAGAGAGTTGCGTGCAAAATTGCTGGAGACCGTGAGACCCCAAGACCCCATAGCGTGACCTCGCCACCAAACGGGGGGAATTACGCCATCCAAGGATCCGACACGCCGACGACACGCGGCCAGCAGGCTTCGCATGGCGCAAAACCCCCACCCACCCCCAGTGATCAACACCGAGCCGCTCTCGTGCTGCCTGCGCGCAGACGCAAAACCCCCACCCACCCCCAGTCATCAACACGTCACGCTCCATGATCCCGAGAGCAAGTCGGAATGCGCGGCCTACACCACCAACAGAACTGAGCGAAAAGGTGATGCCAGACAATTTCCTGCCCAACAAGAGCCGCGACCTCTGATCACGAGGTCGGGGCTGAGTCTTACGCGAACGCGCCCACACGAGGCTCGAGACTCCGGGAGAGTGAGGTGGAGACCGGCGGCGAGCGGTCGCGTGGGCGCGGCTGTTTGCGCCTGCCCGAGCACCGCCGAAAGGACTTCTACCCTTCGTCAGAATCATCTTGCGGCGGGCCAAGGCTCGAGGACGAATTGTTCCTCGTCCCAGTCGTCGTCGTGGATGTAGGCGCCGTCGAGACACTCGACCATCTCGGAGGAGCGGGTGCAGACTTCAACGGCCTCGAGGATGCCGAGGGCGATGAGAGTGCGACCGTCTGCATCGTCTAGGCGGTCCGTATCGACGACGAGGGTGACATGCGCGAGGCCTTGGAGAGGTGGAAGGGGTTCACGCGGAGTTCCCAGACGTCGTTCCAACGGCCGACGTGGAGGGTCGGGGTAGTCGCCTGCCACGTGGTGCCGGTGTTGACGTCCGTGAGCTCGAAGGAAATGTCGCGGATGCGGGCACTCCAGTCGGCGATGCAGAGCTCGCAGGTGCCCGAGGTGACGTCCTTGCGATACTCGCTGCCCACGTGCGTGATACGCGCGCGGATCTGCGTCTTGCCGTCCACGCCCGCACCTTGCTGCGTCACCTGTACCGCGTTCATGTCCTCACCCTCTCCTTCATCTGCTTGTGGGTAGCCGAGCAGGATACGGCAGGGAGGTCGAAAGACGCAACGACCTGCCCCATTGGTATGGGCTCAATCATGCGGGAAAACAAACCATTACCCAAACCTTCTGACGGCCGGTGAGGGGTTCATCCCCGCTCACGTGGGGAAGACGGGAAGGTCATCACCTCGTTTGACCCCAGCTCGGTTCATCCCCACTCACGTAGGGAACATTCAACGTCTTGGCAAGCAACCGACCTCACAGCAGGCTAATCCCCGCTCACGCGGGGAAAACCCGGCGACCGCGCGTCAGATCGTCTGCCACGTAGGCTCATCCCCACTCACGCGGGGAAAACGGTGAGATTCCGCCGATTACTGGCCCAGTTGAGGGCTCATCCCCGCTCACGCAGGGAAAACACCAGCCCGGCCGGAGCCACAGGCATCTCCCAGGGCTCATCCCCACTCACGCGGGGAAAACGCGTGCGTGATCGTCTTACGCCGGTAGTCGTACGGCTCATCCCCGCTCACACGGGGAAAACGGGAACAGATCCCGCGGCCGAAACTCCGGGAAGGGCTCATCCCCGCTCACGCAAGGAAAACGACCAGAACATCGTCTGACTGTCCCCGTACCATGGCCATCCCCGCTCACGCAGGGAAAACTAGTAGCCCTGTGAGATGATCGAGTCTTTGCCGGGCTCATCCCCGCTCACACGGGAAAACAACATGTCAAACGTGTTCGACGTCTGCTCCTGCGGCTCATCCCCGCCCACGCGGGGAAAACTCATCCAAGGTGCGAGGAGTCCTCGGGGCCGCGGGCTCATCCCCGCTCACGCGAGGAAAACCGTTGGCAGCGCGCTTTGCCTCGTCGTACCGGGGGCTCATCCCCGCTCACGCAGGGAAAACGTTGCATAATCCTGCCCACCGGTCGGCCAGTACGGCTCATCCCCGCTCACGCGGGGAAAACCGCGCTCTAACGCGCCTGTTCGTCAAGGACGGCGGCTCATCCCCACTCACGCGGGGAAAACAGTGACGACACGGCAGCTCGCCAGCCCAACGAGGGATCATCCCCGCTCACGCAGGGAAAACTACAAATCGGGGAGCTCACGCCACCGGCACACAGGCTCATCCCCGCTCACGCGGGGAAAACTTGATCTGGTCCCTCGATGGGGGCTTCCACGGGGGCGCATCCCCACTCACGCGGGGAAAACTCATCCTGCGACCCTGCCTGCACCTGCAGCACCGGCTCATCCCCACTCACGCGGGGAAAACGGCAACAAGACCGCCACCGCCAAGCAACCCCACGGCTCATCCCCGCTCACGCGGGGAAAACCCTAGCGCAACCATCGACCCCAACAGCCTGACGGGCTCATCCCCACTCACGCGGGGAAAACTTGAAGCTCGCCGTACGCCCGTTCGTGATCTTGGGCTCATCCCCACTCACGCGGGGAAAACTGGACCCACACCCATGCGGGCGAAACCATCGAGGGCTCATCCCCGCTCACGTGGGGAAAACTACCCGATTTCGCCGGCTGCCCAGGCGAGGACGGGCTCATCCCCGCTCACGCGGGGAAAACCAGCCTGAACCGGGCTGCGAGATCGCGCTCGGGGACTCATCCCCACTCACGCGAGGAAAACCTCGAGGAAGCCGTTGCTTCCTACCGCGAGGCTGGCTCATCCCCGCTCACGCGGGGAAAACGTGATCGACTCCTGCCCGTTGACGTCACGGACGGGCTCATCCCCACTCGCGCTGGGAAAACATGCAGGCCGCAATGCAGCTGACGCGCGACAACGGCTCATCCCCACTCACGCGAGGAAAACATTCCCCTTGCCTTCCTGTGCACACTCTGGTGGGCCTCATCCCCGCTCACGCGGGGAAAACTGCACGCGCGCCGCCAAGTTACCAGTGATAACCGGCTCATCCCCGCTTACACGGGGAAAACATCATGGAACAGACAGCCGACGCCCACGGCGCAGGCTCATCCCCACTCACGCGAGGAAAACTTGGGGAAAGCGTTGTGGAGCATCACGTAAGCGGGCTCATCCCCGCCGACCGGGGAAAACTGATTTGTATTGATGAGGTTCATGTCGCCAATTGGAAAACCCCCGAATGCACAGGGGCAACATCTCCCCCTCATTCGACCCCAGCTCGCGGCATTCACACTCTACGTTCCTCCACAAGGCACACATGCGCACTCATGGCCGAGCCAATGTCATCAAGCCGCAGCCGTATGCCTTGCCCCGACCAATTCCATTAACAAGAGCATGACGCAGCGCCACTGGATCAGTTACCTCCAGCACACCCTCAAAAGTTGCAACTGCAAGCGTTACCCGATGCCCACCGCGTTTAAACTCCGCAATGCTGCGTTCAACACCATTAATCAGCAGATTCACCCCGTCAACACGTTCCCCATTGTCATTCTCAAGAACCGGCAGATCCCCACCGATCTCAGCTGAAGTCAGTACACGAAACCCACGCTCTTTGGCGTTCTTGAGGACCCACTGTATCTGCTGAGCTTGGGTGACATGAGCGAGAATCTTTTTCTGACCTCTTTCATTAACCTGAGCGGCCGTTCGGAAGGTCGGATTCACACAGAGGCGGAAACCCCACCGCTGCTCGGCTGACAGACCATCGAGGAAGGGACTCATATCACGGACAACGACCCCGCCCTGGGTGGCGTAGCCAGCCTCCTCGACGATGTGTGAGGGATCTGGTGGGACCGAGCTGGAGATGAAGAGGGCACACGAGGGGCTCCCCTGCCTGGGCAAAGCACTTCTCAAGGATGGCGGATAATCCAGGCGCCAGAGAACCCGAGGATTTCCTGGAATGTCAAGTACACCCGGAGGAAAACAATTCATCACAGCCGCATGAAGGACCTGCCGACTACGCATGAGTTGCTTCGCTCCGCGACGGTGCGGGTTGAGGTAGATGCGTGTCAGATACATCAAAGCACCTCCATCGGGTCATGCACGAGGCCAGGGTGGGCTTGCTGCTTCGTCTCCGCGTACTGCGGATTCTCAAGTTCGATATATACTTCCTCGACGGCACGCACAGTAAACTGCCTGTGTTCCGAGTTGAAACTAATCGGCATATCCTGAAGCGTCTGCTGCGAGGCCCTCTCCACCTCAGGCGGAATGATTCCCAGATCCGCGACGACTCGCGTTCGAACTAAACGATCATGCCGCTGCTTCTTCTGATAGTGCAGCGAGGCCATCCACGGAGTTTCGCGCACCGCATCCCACGCACTACCCTCGCGAACAGCAAGACGCAGCGGCAAGGTCGGAGGGCACGAGCGCCTGCCGAGGTAGAGCGGAAACACCGGGCGAACGACTGCCTGCGCAAGTGCATCCACAATGTCAGCTGGTCCTTCAACGAATCCGACAAAAACCGCATCCGTACAGTAGAAACGTTCAGACAAAAGGGTCTTCTCTTTATTTTCGGTCATGCACTTCTGACGCCTCGACGTATGAAAATCGCGAAGTATTTGTCCCTGCTGGTCAATCCTCGCAGCGAAACGAAGCTCAGCGAGATCTTCAATAGGATCGCAGCGCCTGCGACCCTGAGCCGCCGCAAGCAAACCGACCAGGCCGCTCTTCGTAGGAAATGTCTCAGTTGCCCGGTGCACGAACTGACTAGATACACCCCACGACTGCATGGGACCCGCTAAGCGCAAGACAAGCACGGATGTCATTGCATACCTCGTACCGCGCTTGCAGTCGCACTACCAAGGTCAATCAGGCGCACTTTGTCTCCCAACACAGACAAACTTTCACCCCGAGGTGTTGTCCACGACACGAGCGATTCGACAGCCTCCAGACCCGTGAGCTCACGCAACCGCGACTCGAACTCAACGAAGCGCTTAATGGCCGGCTCTGCGAAGCCGTGCTGCGCTGCGACGATCGGCTCCTCAAAAGCGCCACTCATGTTGATCGGCTGGTCATCACGAACCTGAACCAGAACGGCATCCGGCAGCGTTCGGTTCGCAAAAGTCGTGATCTTTCCGGACGGCATCGATCGGACAAAGCTATCCACAAATAGTTCGATAGCTCGATCCGCGACCTCGTCATCTCCCAGGTTTTCACGTAACATGTTGACGTTGATCGTTGAATATCGATACATCGTCGCCGATGCAAATTCGATCATTCCGATCATCGCGGCGCCTTTGCCACTATCCTCACAGGCATTCTTATGATCATCAACGGCAGTGTAGTAGTCGTATTCATTTTCCATAGCTCCCACACCGATGGCGGGAGCAACTTGGCAGGCGGCTTCTACTTGCAAGTTCGTATTACTTGCTACCATCCGCCCGAACAGGGCTACCGCAATAGAGTGATCACGTTCGGTATATGCCTTATCAAATTTACGCCGCTTGAAGGACTTTTTCGGGTCATCAGTTTGCATATCTTCGATGGCGGCATCAACATACTTATCAAGCTCTGCATGCGACACAAACCAAAGGACATCAAGTTCTTTAAAAGCATGCTCCGGATTCTGCTGCACACTCTTCAAATATTGATTACACTTATCTTTTGAGTCCTTATGCCCATAATACGTGAACTCCATAATCAGAGCGACCAACGCCGAAAGTTCATCAATAGAACAATCTGGCTTGCGTTGAAGAATTTTCTCTTTAATTAACTCTGGGATTCGCTTGGATCGAATACCTTGAAGAGCTAACTCGATAGAGCCTTCAAAGTCTTTTCGCACAGCACGCTTAATCGCTTGCGACGATATCCGCATACGACGCACCCCACCAAACATCGCAGTCTTGGGCGCACCAGTATCATCCCTATTCGGATTCGAAGGAGGGAGAGTCTGCAGAACATGAATATCAACAAAGACGGACATTGTTTCACCTTTCACAAATACCAACAGTTTGAGTATGATGACTAACCATCATTCGTCAGAAGAAGCCACTGGACTTTCCGAGAGAGCACGAGCGAACTGACGGCCCCAATCACGCATAACGGCCGATCGACAACCAGAGTCCTGCCATAGGAACAAATCTGCCGCTAGTTTGGCGTAGTCACAGGGAATTCCAGCCGACTTGAGTTGTGACACCAGCGAACGAAGATGCACGAGCAAACCATCAAACGTCGACGCCTGCACCGCTGCAGAAAAACGATTGAAGATAGGCGTCTCCTCAGCCCTCTTATCTCCTTTTTGGCGCTCCGCAACCACACGAATCGCAGAAGCAAAACTCAAAGGCCGATCAGAGGGTGCAGATGCCGTATCTACAGCTGCACCTTGATGGAAAGCCCACAAGGTCAACGCACCATGAACAGCCTTCTCACCCCTCGTAGCCCCATCAGACAACCCTCCCTTACGTTTATCAAGAGTAAGGTCCCAGATAGCTGGAACCGAACCAACCTCTCTATTCAATGCGCCCCGTAATTGCGCGCGGAGCGCACGAGCTGTCGAAGTATCTTTCGACAGGCGATGAGCAATGAGCCCATGCACACGACGAAACACAGCCTTCTCTGAGACAAGCCCCTGCACATCGGCGTCGGGATACGTCACAGAAATCACCTCACCCGCATTCATTTCACGCCTTCCCAACTATCAACAGCAGGCAACAGTTTCAACAACCCATATCGAAATGAATTCTCGGCAATACCAAGACTTAAGTACCTGTCCACATTTTTCCCCCCAATTTTGCCAACATATCGACCGATGATCGATGATTGAGGCGCAGCATCACCAATCTCTTTTTGAAACATTCGCGTTGTTTTCCTTAGAACATCCTCCCAACTTTTCCGAATTTCAGGAATCTTCTCATGACCATCAATCCCTGATAGCCACGATCGAAACTGAATGTCGACAGCTGCATAGAATTGCTGTCGCGCTCGCTCAGCATCTACATCACCTATTCCACCAGCTGCACGCGCGATATCCCTTGCATAACGTCCAATTAGATTCGCAACTTCTTCTGTCTTCATGACTTGATCCTTGATCTCCGCAACCAATTTATCGCTCTTCTCACTCAACAGTATCGAGAACAGCGTCAGCTCATCGAAATACACAGCCTTATAATCCGTCTTCTCTTTGGAAACAAAGATCATTCCAACAGCTTGAAGACGAAGTCGAACTGGATATCTCGTCTTCACTCTATTCAACTGCAAGCTATGATGGAACGTAAGCGTTGCCGGCTGAAGAACCCTATCGACTTCTCGACCGCCCCCCACTTTCACTTTCACCTGAGGACAGAACACACCAGGAAGATTCCGCCACATAGCACGATCCGCTGTAAAGTTGAATGCCTTATATACGTCCACCGACTTCTTCGAAGCCCCCGAATCATATCTCCACATACTCTGCGGCTCATACCTAAACATATTGTGCGACGTCAATTTGTCTCCTTGGCAGACAAGCACTTTTGTCACTCCCGCGGAATCTCCGAATAACCGAACTCGTCGAGACTGCCATGTCATCAACTTTGGGATACTCAAGCTCTCGGCTTTCGTAGTCCCTTTTTTTCCTACAACGGAGTAGTCGTCCCGATTTGCAGTCCAAGGGTCCGCTCTTTCCCATGTACAAGCACCCCAGTCAGAAGAGTTGTCTCCACCTTCCAACCTGCCTGAGTCAGATGGAATCAGATTGAGGACAATCGTCTCATCAAGGTCGTTTCCTTTAATCCAGACGATCCCTAGCTGCGCACACCATGCAGGCCCAATCGGGCTTCCTCTTCCGGCCGGTGCTTTTGGATCCCCCTCTGCTCCGGAACGTATTCCTGAAGAGTCATAGTTTTGAACGTGGACAAGCCATCGCGCGGCTTCTGCCGCACTCATCCAGTCTGCTCCAGCCCCACTTCGTGACGAAAACAAGCGTTTCTCTTCTTTCGGCAGATTCGCGATTATCACACTTAACGGTTTCGCTTCATCTTTTGCAGTCTTTAGATCAGCGACCTGCATAAATGGATACTCACCGCCAAATAGGAAAAAGCGATCCCTCCATCGTTCGAGGTACTCGATCATCTGATCCGTCGGAGCGCCTTGATCCCACTGCCTGGCCCAGTCATGCATGTCTCGCGGGGTTGCCACCCGATACGCGACCGCTAGGATCAGTCGTTGAATCGCGATGCTCTGCGTGGGTAGCTCGCATGCCAGATCCGCGATGTCGGTCGTACGCCGGAGTAGTTCCAGCAGCCCAACTTCAGTGACTGAGCCGTCAAGCAGCCTCACGGGTATCCAGGGCTCGTCGAGTAGGTTGTATTCAGGGTTCTTCATTGACCCAAATCTCCATTCCAGTCTCAGTGGTATAAGTCAGTGTGCGTCCGCAGAGGTTGCGTGTAAGTCGCTCACCATCGGCGGCTTTGGACATCACGAGGATCAACTGTCCCGCCAACAGTGGATGTTTCCGACACAGCCAACCTTCCGTACTGAGATCTTCTCGTAGGGCATGCTCAACTGCGTCCACCGCGTCTTCGATACTTCGCCCACGTTCACGGAAAGACCACGGAGGCAAGGAGAGAGTCCACGAGCAAATCTCCGCTATCCGGCCACGCGCGGCATAGTCACGCACATGTAGTTTTTCGTCAGGCGAACTCTTGTCACTAAGGGGTGGTGCCATCACAGACCCACACGATTCGGGATCGACCGCGACAACGATGACTGGTATCTGGTCTTCACCATCTCGAACGGCAGCCCGTCCCACACCCCCGACCTGTTCTCCTGTTGCAGCATTGCCTGCGAACGAATCCTCTAATCTCGATGCGGTCCACTCGGTTATATTGGCGCCGTTGAGACACCACGTGTTCGCATTCCTCCTCGAGCTTGTCATCGCAAAGGTTTTCGCTACTTGCGCTATGCCAAACGCTTCCGTCCATTCTGCGGGTCCAACACTCTGTGCATCGGAGTAAGCCAATGCTGTTAGCTGCGCATAGTCTCGTGGTTCGCAGACGTACACCTCCCTCCGATCAGCAAGAATTCCGAGAGTGCGCAGGACCGAATACCGCGAATAGATATGGTCTGTTCGTATGGAATATGCCCACGGGACAGCGAATAGGTCCTCAACGAGGACGAGGCAACGGGCTTCGCGCAAACGTACAGGCCGATCACCTCTGTCATGCCTGTGAAGTCGCCCGATACGCTGCAGCACGAGGTCCATGGGCGCGGGGTCCGTGAGCATAAGGTCGAAGTCCACATCGAGGCTTTGCTCGATCACCTGGGTTGCCACGACGACGTGCCTGAAAGGACGCTGCACGCTATCTTTCCCGAAAAGTTCGAGCATGCGGCGATCGCGAGCCACCCGTTCGGCGGCCAGGAAACGCGAATGCAGCAGGGTTGCCTGTTCACGCCCAAACACGGACCTCACGGCCTCGTATGTTTCCTGGGCCTCGCGAACGGTATTGCGGATGACGACGGCGCATCCGCCCTCGGCAAGCTCGCGGTCCAGGAGCTCCGCGATCTCACGGGGTGATCCAAGCGAGGTCGGGATGATCCGCTTGGGGACCTCTGCCTCGCCCTGGATTTCATAGATGCGCACTCCCGCAGACGACACGGTCGAGATAGCCGGATATCCGATCATGCCGTCGACCGACTCAGCCCCCGCACCGGACGAGCCACGACCTCGGCGATATGCCTCAAGGAGCGCAGAACGCCGTGCGGGCGGCAGGGTCGCCGACAGCAGCACAACGGGGATCCCGTACATACCAAGCCACGTCAGCGCGGCTTCCAGGTAGGTCTCCATGTATTCGTCGGCAGCGTGCACCTCATCGATGACGACGACCTTGCCCATGAGTCCGAGGTGACGCACCAGCACATGACGCGACTTGAGGGCTGCAAGCAGCACTTGGTCGATCGTTCCGACCACAACGGGCGACAGCGTCGAGCGCCAGCGTTGCCCCATCCACCGGCTCGCGTGAAGGCCAAGGTCCTCCTCGTCGTCGTGCACTTCGAGGGGGCTCTTGCCGCGCTCGAGGAGCTTCATGAAGGACTCGTTGAGGCTGTTTTTCCCATGTGCGAGCTGGATGCCAAGCTTCTGTGGTTCATCGCCCAGAATGCTCGTCAGCCACGCCGTGACACGTTCGAACATCGCATTCGTCGTGGCCTGAGTGGGCAGTGCGACGAACACTCCCTGCAGCCCCCGAGCACGCATCAGCACCTCTGCGGCCGCGAAGGCCAGCTCGGTCTTCCCAGACCCCGGCGGTGCCTCGACGATCATGAGGTCTGGGTTCTCGTGTGTCGCAATCTCAATGGCGGCACGCTGGGCCTCAGTCGGCCTGTACGTGTCCGGCCACCCGAAACGGCGACGGTAGAACTCTGCGACCTCACCAGTTGGAGTCTCAGGAATGCGCAGAGGGGTTGGGAAGCCCGCTTGCTTCCAGGCACGCTCGACACGCTCACGCTGCTGGTCTGCGGTGAGCTCCGAGTATCCCTCAATCGACAGCTTTCCGGTCTCACCAACCGGCCGGGGCCGAAGCGGGAAGTAATCCTCGTTGGAGGCGAGCCAGTCCGCGATCACAAGGGCCGAGGCATAGGCGGACGCCACCGCGATGGGCAGCTCCGGCAGGGCAGTGCCAGGTGCGATGAGCGGGAAACCACTGCGAGCCGCCATCCATCGAAGAATGTCCGAGCGCGCCTGGCCCCACTGCTGACCATCATCCGAAGCTTTCATCAAATTGCAGTGTTGGTCGTATGCTCGCCCCACATAAGTTGATTCAGGGTAGTGACCGTGATGGACTCCCACCAGAACTGCCCACTGAAAGGCGCGGGAAGGATCAGCCCCGCACGCTTCTATCTCTTCCTGAAGAGCGAACTGGCTGACAAATCCATGAGGCAACGCTGCTCGACGTGAATAATGTTCCTCAGGCATTACATCGAGACCTTGATCGTGGATCAGTTTCACGAGTTCTTCACACTGGCACGCGAACACCGCACTCACTTTTCCAACGTCGTGAATCCCCGCAAGGAATACGAATGCTGCTCGGGCCTTCTTTTGATCCCCTCCCCAAACAGATGCCATCAGTCTTCGATGATGCTCACTTAAGTACTCGTCAAAGAGGTATCCAGCTATGTCTGCAGCGTCCATTAAGTGCTGCACAACGGACAACCATGTGGATTCGCCGTCTCCGCTTTTTGCCCAAAAGCATCGAGCCAAGTCTGTAAGCAGCGACGCATCAAGCTCAGGCTGGGCGGAAGGAAAGACCGGCGGTACTGCAACCACACGAGTGCTGAAACCACTGCTATCCGCGTCCTTACGGGCCATGATCTTCTCGTCCTCGAGTCATACCACTTACTAGTGCAGCGAAAGCACCAATAAGTCCAATTTCTATAAAACTGGTGAGCCCGGCAACCTCACATCGATTACCTCCAGCCCGAAGGCTGTTATGGCAACAGTAACACGCATAGAAACAGACATCGGATAGTTTCAAGCGATAGAAGCGAAATTCCAAAATACAAGGAAAAGCGATCCCAACAAGGGAAACACCCTCATGATGCACTACACGGGATCATCCCCTGCCGGGGAACACCGCGACCGGGGTCGCGCCGAGCGCTCGCAGGACCTCACAAACGTATCACCCCACCCACTTCCGCGTGCCATTACGACACAATCGACACGATCCTGAAACAATGGGGGCATGTCGAATGACCCGCGTGAAAACCTGCATGGCTCGGACAGCCAGGAGCTGGCCGACGTGACGGCCGACGCCGCGCGCGCCGGCGCCGAGCGAGCCGCCTCGACCCCCGCCCACACCTCCGACGAGGCGCCCGCCCAGCGCAGCGCCCTCTCGTCGTTCGAGGAGATCCTCAGCGGCGCCACCCACGAGGCCGACGCCCCCACCGCCGACACCCCCGCAGAAACGCTCGCCGACGACGGCGCGCAGGACCTGCAGGAGACCCTCGTGTCCCCCACACCCCTCGTCACAACCGACGAGGCCGAGGCCACCCCCGCCGCGCTCACGACCGACGCGGCGGCAGCAGCAGAGAACGCCGCGGAGACCGCCAGCGACATCGCGCCCGAGACCGCGCCCGCCAAGCAGGCCGGATCCGAGCAGCCCTCCCAGGAGCTCACGCCCGCCAACAGCACCAGCACCACGGGCAACAGCGCGGCAACGAACGCCAACAACGCCGTTGCCGCCCCCGTGCACCTGCCGCCCGCCGAGCCTCGCCCCTGGTACCGCTCGCGTCGTTCTTTCTCCGCGAAGGGCCGCGGCGGCCGCGTCCAGGTCGCCGGCCTGGGCCTGACCTACACGGACCACGTGACCGGCGCGGTCCTCCTGGCGAACATCGACCTGGGCTTCCGCGCCCGCTCGCTGAGCGCGATCCTGGACCCGACGGGCCGCCGCGCCCGCGCCCTTTTCCTGATCCTCGCGGGCCTCGAGGAGCCGCAGGCCGGCCGCATCGTGGCCGCCCCCTCGCGCTCGCTGGCCGCGCGCCTCGCGGGCCGCATCGGCTCGGTCGCGCTGATCCGCGCGGACTCCCCGCTCGACGAGTCCCTGACGATCCGCCAGAACATCCTCGCGCCCCTATCCGCGACGGGCTCCGTCGCCGACTGGGATAACCTCGTGGGCGCCCTGCAGATCACGGGCCTCGCCCAGCGCGTCAACCTGCGCCCCTCTGAGCTCTCCGAATGGGAGCGCTTCAAGGCCCTCATCGCCCGCGCGATCGTGTCCGGCGCCGAGGTCTTCCTCATCGAAGACCCGGTCTCCCTACCCGCCGCTGCGCGCGAAGAACTCGGCCCTCTCCTGCGTTCCCTCGCGGACGCGGGCTGCGCGGTCGTTATTGCGACCCCAAACGCCGAGGTCGCGGCCGCCTCCGACCGCGCGATCCTCCTGACGAACGGCCGGGTCGCGCTCGACGCACCCAACCCCTCGGCCGCGATCATCGCCGCCTCCCTGGAGGCCAACCCCGAGGACCCGAAGGCCCTCCTCGGCCCGATCCCCTCGGCGCTGCCCGCCTCCTTCGACGAGGTTGTCTCCCCCACCGGGTCCGCCTCGGCCCCCGCGTGGCACCCGCTCGGCACCTCCGACGAGGCCGGGGCGCAGACCTCGGACGCTCAGCAGGCCTCCGAACCCGAGGAAACCGACCCGGCCGAGGCCGCCCTCGACGCGGCGACCACCCGCGTGGCGGCCGCCCCCGCCCAAACAACCCAGTCGACCGAGGTCCCCCAGGCCTCGCCCGAGCCCCGCACCGAGACCGCGATGCGCGGCATCCCCGTCGTCGAAGCTGAGGACCCGGCCCTGGCCGAGCCCGAGGTCTCCGACCTGGTCGTGCGCGCCCGCAAGATCCTCTCCGACCTGCCCGGCTCGATCGCCCCACAGGAGTAACGTAACGGTCACTGCGAGCCGCCATTCTTCGTGAGACACTAGGCGTATCAGGCGAGGCATCGCCTCGTTCACCCGTACGCGCAGGAGCATCCATGACTCAGCCCACCCCTCAGCCCGGGCAGTACCCGCCCGCTGCCCCCGCACCCGCCGCCGGCGAGGCGCGTCCCAGCATCGGCGCCCTCTTCGCGTCGGTCACCGGCCAGATCTCCAGCATCATCCGCGACGAGGTCGAGCTGAACAAGGCGAAGCTGCGCGCCTTCGCGTCCAAGAGCGGTAAGGGCATCGGCCTTCTCGTGGCCGCAGCGGTCTTCGCGCTCTACCTGCTGGGCTGGGTCTTCCACACGATCGAGGTCGCCCTCGAACTCGTCGTCCCCGCGTGGGCGGCGTCGCTGATCATCGTCGGCATCCTCCTCCTGATCGTGCTGATCCTGGCGCTCGTGGGCGTCAGCTCCCTGAAGAGCGCGCAGGCCCACCGCCCCGACCCTGCCGCGTCGGTCGCCGCCACCAAGGAAGCCATCGAGAAGGGACTGGGCAAGTGAGCACCAACCTCGATACTCGTACCGTGACCGTCGGCGAGGCCGCACCCGCCGAGCCGCGCACAGAAGCCCAGATCACCGCCGACCTCGAGCGTCAGCGCGCCGAACTGGCCGCCACGATCGACCAGCTGTACGCGCGCGTGCAGCCCGCAGCCCTCGCCCAGGAGGCGAAGGAAGAGGCCAGCGCCCGCTTCGCGTCCTTCAAGGAGTCCGCGTCGCTGACCCTGCAGGACGCCGCCGGCGGTAACGCCGAGGCCCTCAAGAAGGTCGGCGTCGTCGCCCTGTCCGCAGTCGGCGCTATCGGCGTGATCGTCCTGCTGGCGACCCGCTCATCGCGTCGTTCCCGTCGCGAGGCCCGCCGCGCTGCCCGTGAGGCCGCCGCGCAGACGCTTCAGGCTCTCAAGTCCGACGTGACCGAGGCCCTGTAAGCACCAACTGACGCGAACCGGCGTAACTCCGGCCACACTGGCCAAGGGTTGCGCCGGTTCTATTTCCCCAGTTTCGTGGGCATCCGCGCCCCTTCACCCGCTCCGCTGAGCGCGCAAAACCCAATCCAAGGTGAGGTCAAGGCCCGTCATTAGCTATGATGGTCCCACGAAACATTTTGAACACCCAGGGAACCGCTTCACGCGGACCCGAACGACGCGGAGGGGGTCGACGCCATGGGGCGCGGCCGTCAAAAGGCTAAGCAGATGAAAGTCGCTCGGAAGCTGAAGTATTTCAGCCCCGACACCGACCTAAACGCACTTCAGCGCGAGCTGGCGGATGAGGACTCGTACCTGGCACACGTGCCGGCGGACGAGCCCGAAGAGGACGATGCGATCGACGACGACCTCTACTCGAAATACGCCGACTTCGCCGAGATGCCCGCGGAAGAAGACGACATCGATCCGGAACAGCTCGATGAGTCCTTCTGGACGGGTGGATCCTCCACTAAGTAACGGCTCAGCCACACGGCGGACCGAGAACCGGTCCGCCGCTTTGGCGTACCCGAAACACTATTTCTGACGCACGCCTACGCTCGGGCCCGCACGCGCCACCCCGCACACCCGCACCCACTCGCACGCCCGCAGAAGGGCACCCGCACGACAAGGGGCCGAAGCCCGCAGGCCTCGACCCCTCTCACGCACTCAGAGCAGGCGCATCGCTCAGCGAAGCTCAGCTCAGGCCACGTAACGCTCAGCCGACGCGGTATTCGCCGTGCAGCAGTACGGCGCCCGCCTGGACGCCCTTCGTACCGGAGATGAGGCGCACGCCGGAGGAATCCGCGCCGAGGTCCGAAACCGACCCGAAGCCAGCCACGGTTCCGTCGGCGCCGGCCGACGTGACGGAGCCCAGGACCCACGCGGCCACCCCGGCCTCATTGATCGCGGAGAGGACCTCGGAGGCCACGGAGGCCGAGACGACGGCGACCATGCCGACGCCCAGATTCAGGGAATCCTCCATTCCGACCCAGGTGACATCGCCGCCGCGGCGCACCCAGTCGAACACGGCGGGGATGGTCCACGTGGAGCGGTCGACGGTGGCGATGGCGCCCTGGGGCAGGACGCGCGACAGGTTCGCGGCCAGGCCGCCGCCGGTCACGTGCGAGTAGGCGTGGATACCGCCGACGCCGAAGCGCTCGACCAGGTCGAGGCACAGGCGCGTGTACAGGCGCGTGGGCTCGAGGAGCTCCTCGCCGAGGGTGCGGCCGAACTCGGCCACGTGGGACTCCAGCGAGGCGCCGACGCGGGAGACGACGGAGCGCACCAGCGAGTAGCCGTTGGAGTGCAGGCCGGAGGAGGCCATGGCGATGACGACGTCGCCATCGGCCACGCGCTCGGGGCCCAGCAGCTTGGAGGCGTCCACGACGCCGGTCGCGGCGCCTGCGATGTCGTAGTCGTCGGGTTCCATGACGCCCGGGTGCTCGGCGGTCTCGCCGCCGATGAGGGGCGTGCCCGTGGCCTCGCAGGCGCGCGCGATGCCGGTGACGATGGAGGCGATGCGCTCGGGGACGACGTGCCCGCAGGCGATGTAGTCGGTCATGAGGACGGGGCGCGCGCCAATCACGACGATGTCGTCGACGACCATGCCGACCAGGTCCTGGCCGATCGTGTCGTGCACGTCCATGGCCTGCGCGATCGCTATCTTCGTGCCCACGCCGTCCGTGGAGGTCGCGAGCAGCGGCTTCTCCATGCCCAGCAGCGCCGACGCGTCAACCATGCCGGCAAATCCGCCGGTCGCGCCCAGGACGGTGGAGTCGTGGGTGGCAGCGACGGCGCTCTTCATCAGCTCGACGGCACGGTCGCCCGCAGCGGTGTCGACGCCAGCGGTCGCGTAGTCCAGGGGGATGTCGGTCATGGGTGGTGCCTTTCGCGGATGGCGCTCGACGAGGCCGTGTCTGGGTGGTCGGGTTGAGAACAACGCCCGCGGCGCCGGGTGGCGTCGCGGGCGTGGAGGTTAGCAGGGGGTGGCATCGGGGGTTCCGGGCACGGGGGTCCCGGCGGGGATCGTCTCAGGGTATTCGCCGGTGAAGCAGCCGATGCACAGGGACGTGCCCTGTCCGGTGGCACCAACCATGCCGTAGATCGACAGGTAGGCCAGCGAGTCGGCGCCGATGGATTCGCGGACCTGTTCGACGCTCATGGACGAGGCGATGAGCTCGGCGCGCGTCGGGAAATCGATACCGAAGAAGCACGGCCACAGCACCGGCGGGGAGGAGATGCGGATGTGCACCTCGGCGGCCCCGGCCTCGCGCAGCATCTTGACGAGCGCGCGCTGCGTGTTGCCGCGAACGATCGAGTCGTCGATGACGACCAGGCGCTTGCCTTCGATGACCTCACGCAGCGGGTTGAGCTTGAGGCGGATGCCCAGCTGGCGCAGGGACTGCGTGGGCTGGATGAAAGTTCGGCCCACGTACGCGTTCTTCACGAGGCCCTGGGCGAAGGGAATCCCGGACTCCTGCGCGTAGCCGATCGCGGCCGGCGTACCCGAGTCGGGCGTGGGGATCACCAGATCCGCCTCAATGGGGTTTTCGCGCGCCAGCGCAGCACCCATCTCGTGGCGCGCGGCGACGATCCGGCGCCCGCCGATCGTCGTGTCGGGGCGGGCCAGGTACACATACTCGAAGACGCAGGTGTTGGAGCGGCGCACGGCGAAGCGGCGCGAGTGCACGCCCGACGCGTCGATCGAGATGAGCTCGCCGGGCTCGACCTCGCGCACGAAGGTCGCGCCACACAGGTCCAGGGCAGCAGTCTCGGAGGCGACGACCCAGCCGGAGGCCAGGCGGCCCAGCACGAGCGGGCGGTAGCCGTGCGGGTCGCGCGCGGCGTACAGCGTGTTCTCGTCCATGAAGACCAGGGAGAACGCGCCCTTGATGCGCGGCAGGACCTTCAGGGCGGCGCCGACGAGGGGCGCGGGCTCAAGGTCCTCAGCAAGCGACGAGGCCGGGGCGGCCTCGTCCCCATCGGTCTCGGACGGAGTCACGGACGGGGACGCGATGAAGGGGGTCGGCCCCGGGATACGGTCGGCCATACCCAGCAGCGCGGTCACGAGAGAGGTGTCGGTGGAGGCGCCGCGTTCGAAGTCCTCGCCGTCATCGGCGATCTCAGAGGCCAGCTCGCGCAGCTCGACCGTATTGGTGAGGTTGCCGTTGTGGGCCAGGGCGAGCGTGCCCGTGGGGGTGGGGCCCAGCGTCGGCTGGGCGTTGCGCCACACGTCCGCGCCGGTCGTCGCGTAGCGGACGTGTCCCAGGGCGATGTGGCCGCGCAGGCCCTGGAGGGACTGCTCAGAGAACACCTGCGAGACGAGGCCCTGATCCTTGTACACGAGGATCTGCTTGCCATTCGACGTCGCAATACCCGCGCTCTGTTGGCCGCGGTGTTGCAATGCGTAGAGGGAGAAGTAGGTCAGGCGGGAAACGTCCTCGCCCGGGGCCCATACTCCGAAGACCCCGCAGTGATCGTGCGGGTGATCGTCTCCGAAGAGTTCCTGGTCGGACAGTGTCATGTCTGGCTGCGAGACGGGAAGCACGCTCTCACTCTCGCACATTTTTTTGCACTTCGTTGCACGTATCCACGTTATGGCGCGCACACGCATCACCCGACGGACACGGCGCTCAGCGCGTAATTGCGCACGCTTTGCGGGGCAGAATCGGTCTCTCCAGTGTCTAGATGACACAATGGAGTGCAGCAATATTGAGGAGGAAACGTGGCCAATCCGACGCTGAGCGCCGTCATGTGGGGACTCGCCCTGCTGGTGAGCGCTGTGGCCGTCCTGTCATTCGCGCGAGGCCTAACGCACATGTGGCGCACGGTCTCGGCGGGCACGCCCGACCCGGGGCGCCTGACCCCCGTGGGCAAGCGCCTCTGGGGCGTCGTCTCCGCAGCCCTCACGCACCGCGAGTTCAAGGGCCGCCCCTGGATCAAGGCCGCCCACTGGCTCGTCATGGTGTCCTTCCCGATCCTCTTCCTCACCCTGGTGACGGGCTACGCCCAGCTGCGCGTCCAGACCTTCACGCTGCCCCTCCTCGGCAACTTCGCGCCGTGGGAGTGGCTCACCGAGGTCTTCGCCTGGGGCGGCCTGGCAGGCATCATCGCCCTGATGGTCGTGCGCCAGCGCGCCGGGCACGGCACGGCCGCCGAGGCGGCCCTCTCGAACGACGATCCCGACGCCGCTGCTGCCGCAGCCGACCCGGAAGGCACCCCGCCCTCGTCCCTGGCCAAGCCCCACCCGCGAGACTCCTCCCCGCGCGGCCTGGCCTCCCGCTTCCTGGGCTCGACCCGCTGGCAGGCGCTCTTCGTCGAGTGGGTCATCCTCATCGTGTGCGCGTGCGTCGTAGCCCTGCGCGGCCTTGAATATGCCCTGTTCAGCGTCACGCCGGGCCTCGAGGCCCACGCAACCGCCCTGCACTTCCCCCTCACCGGCTGGCTCGGCGCGCTCTTCGCGGCCGCGGCCTCCTCCTCGGCCGCCTCGCTGGCGAACGCGATCGTGCTGGTCAGCGCCCTCAAGGTCATCACCTCCATGACCTGGCTGATGGTCGTCGGCATCCAGACGGGCATGGGCGTCGCCTGGCACCGCTTCGTCGCGATCCTCAACCTGTACACGCGTCGCAACGCGGACGGCACGAAGTCCCTGGGACCGGCCGACCACATGCTCATTGACGGCAAGCCCGTCACCAGCGAGGACGACTTCGACGACGTCCCCGAGGACACGGTCCTCGGCGTGGGCACGATCGACGACTTCTCGTGGAAGGCCCGCCTGGACCTGTACTCGTGCACCGAGTGCGGCCGCTGCCAGGAGCTGTGCCCCGCGTGGAACACGCAGAAGCCTCTCTCCCCGAAGCTGCTCATCATGGGCCTGCGCGACCACATGGAGTCCGCCTCTAACGTGCAGATCGTCGAGCAGGAGGAGGGCCACCAGAAGCTCGAGGATGGGGAGGTCCTCCTCGACAAGGGCGTGCCGGCCTCGCCGCACTCTTTCGACCTGGTGTCCGCTCTGTCCCTGTCAGGCGCGACCGGTCCCGAGGGCGTCTCCGCGGTCACCGCTCCCCTGGTCCCCGAGGTCGTCTCCGAAGAGGTCCTGTGGGACTGCACGAACTGCGGCGCCTGCGTCGAGCAGTGCCCCGTCGACATCGAGCACATCGACCACATCCTTGACCTGCGCCGCCACCAGGTCCTCATGGAGGGTGCGTTCCCCCGCGAGCTGGGCCGCGCGTTCCGCGGCATGGAATCCAAGGCGAACCCCTACAACCAGGCGGCCCGCAGGCGCATGGACTGGGCGAAGAAGCTGGACTTCGACATCCCCGTCATCGGCGAGGACATCGAGGACGCCTCCGAGGTTGACTACCTGTTCTGGGTGGGCTGCGCGGGCGCCTACGATGACACGGCGAAGAAGACCAGCGCGGCCGTCGCCGAGCTGCTGCACACGGCGGGCGTGTCCTTCGCGGTCCTCGGATCGGGCGAGTCCTGCACGGGCGACCCGGCCCGCCGCGCCGGAAACGAGGCGCTCTTCCAGATGCTGGCCGCCCAGGCGATCGACACGCTCAAGGAAGCCAAACCCCAGAAGATCGTCGTGTCCTGCGCGCACTGCTTCAACACGATCGCCGGCGAGTACCCGGAGCTGGGCGGCTCCTTCGACGTCGTCCACCACACGCAGCTCCTCAACCGCCTGGTGCGCGACGGCCTCCTCACGCCGGTGGCGCCCACCGCCTCGCCTGCCTCCGCGGGCACGGACTCCACGGACGAGGCCGGGGCACAGTCCGCGGACAGCGCTCCCTCGGTCGGCGCGCCCCTGAAGGTCACCTACCACGACGCGTGCTTCCTGGGACGCCACAACCGCGTCTACGAGCCGCCGCGCGAGCTCGTGGGCTCCCTGCCGAACGTGGAGCTCGTCGAGATGCCGCGCAACCGCGACCGCGCGATGTGCTGCGGCGCGGGCGGCGCGCACGCCTGGTTCGAGGAGACGCGCGGGACCCGGATCGCGGACGCCCGCATCGTCGAGGCCGCCTCCACGGGCGCGGACGTCGTCGCGACGGCCTGCCCCTTCTGCTCCCAGATGCTCGGCTCCGCCTCGGGCACGTCCGCCGGCTTCGTCTCCTCCGACGCCGATCTGGGCGGCGCGAACAACGACGCCGCCACGGCCTCGTCGGGTGGGAAGCTCCCAGAGGTGCGGGACGTGGCCGTCATGCTGCTTGAGTCCGTCAAGCGCGGCCAGTAACGCACGCACACAGACAAGAGGGTGGCCCCGCAGGAAAACCTGCGGGGCCACCCTTTAACGAAAGAAAATCAGTCCTCGACGCCGACGATGACGTTGGAGGCCTTGATGACGGCGACAGCCTTGGAGCCGACGGTCAGGCCAAGTTCTTCGATGGCGGCGTTCGTGATCGACGAAGAGATGACCAGGCCGGGGGCGACCTCGATCTTGACGATGCCGTTCACGGCGCCCTGAGAGACCTCAACGACGGTGCCGGGGAGCTGGTTGCGTGCAGAGAGCTTCATGGCATGTCCTTTCCTTCGTGTGGATATGAAAACACATTCACCTTAGCGGGTGACACCCCCACCGTCTACAGGTGGCCTATTCCCCGTCCTCAGGGGAGATTTCCTCGAGGCCGACGAGGAAGCCGTCCTCGTCGATGACGTTGCCGCCCACCAGGGTCGCGATCATGCCGGCGGCCTTCTCCACGTCCTGGGTCGAGCGCAGGCGCTCGAGGCGAGCGGTGCGGCTCATCGCGCCAACGCCGGGCGTCGGCGCGGAGGTGGGCAGCCAGCGGACCTGGTATTCGATGATGGCTCCGGCCGTCCACGGCTCCCAGCGCAAGACGCGCGGCGGCGTGGGCACGGCGTGGACCTCGATCATCATGTCCGAGCGGTGGCCGATCGGACTCATGAGGGCGTAGCCGTCGACGACCTGCGGCTTGTCGCGCTGTGCCTCGTGCTCCTCGCGGGCCTTGGCGATCTTGGAGGCGATGTCCTTGCGCACCGGGCCCAGCTCGGCCTTCAGCTTCTCGATCTGGGCGATCTGCGCGGGGGTCAGCGGGACGGGCTTGGGGGCCTCGGGCGTGATGTCGCGCGCGTCCTTCATCTGCTCGAAACCGGCGCGCTCACGCATCGCGGAGAGCAGATCCTCGGGGTTGATCCAGCGCGGCGAGTACACCGTCAGGTTCACTGCCGAGTCGGCGTCGGGGACCATGACGTAGCCGCTGCCCGCGATGCGCAGTCCGCCCGCGAGGCGGCGGGCCATGCGGCGCAGCGCCTCGAGCACGCGGTACTCCAGGCCCGTGGGCAGGCCGTCGGGGAACGCCTTGTCCCACTCGCCCATGACGCCGTTGTTTTGCTGGCGGGCGGGCGCCTGCGGGCAGCGCAGGACCCACGCGTTGGACAGCGAGGCCGGGGTGCCCAGCGCCGCGCGCGTCGGCTGGTCAAGGGTCCACGGGCCTTCCAGCTCGGCGTCGGAGGAGAGGCGCAGGCGTCCCGGGGCGATCCATCCGGCCTCGTCCCACATGGAAATCGCGAGGGCCTCGAGCTCGGCGGGATCAACCGCGTCGGAGACAAGGAACAGGTGATGCTCGCGCGCAACGTCCAAGTCGAGGACGCCGGCGGGTTCGCTCACCTCGATGGCGGCGGCGATCGGGATGGTGGCCTCAGCGCTCGTGACTTCACCGTCGGCCGCGATCTGGAAGGCAGCGTCCGTCGAGGTCATCGTCGTCAGGCCGACGTTCGTCTGGGTGAGCGGGTTGTCCGTCACGCTCATCGGCGTCGGGTCCGCGAACGAATGGGGGGCCGAGGCCATGCGCTCCTTGAGGGAACGCCTCACCGGCGCGGCCTGAGGGGCCTCGTCCCTGTTGGTGACCTGCTCACGCGGCGTCATACCGGGCAGAGCAACGCCCTGAATGACGCCCGTGCGCGTCTGACTGGGAGCCACCGGTGGGATGCCGGCCTCAACCTCGTGACCGGCGCTTCGCTGCGGCGCGATCTGCACCTGAGGAACACCCATGACGGGCGTCGGTTCGGGCGGCTCCGGCGGGAGCGGTGCCTGCAGGTCAGCCGGGTCGGGAGCGGGAGGCTCCGGCAGGTCGGCGGAATCCGGTGCTGGCGGATAGCTCGCCTCGCGGGCCGCACGCTCGGCACGCTCGGCGCGCATGCGTTCAAGCCGGGAGGGCGGTGGAGGAGGAAGAGCCGACATCGGGTATCACCGTTCGATGCGGGTGCGCGTAAAGCGCTCGTGGGTGCGCGAGGGAGTCGGCCCGCGCTGGCCCTGGTAATGAGAGCCGAGGCCGCTGGAACCGTAGGGGTGCTCGGCCGGGGAGGACAGGTCGAAGAAGCATAGCTGCCCGATCTTCATGCCGGGGTAGAGCAGGATCGGCATCGTCGCCGTGTTCGACAGCTCCAGAGTCACGTGGCCCGAGAAGCCGGGGTCAATGAAGCCCGCCGTCGAGTGGGTGAGCAGGCCGAGGCGGCCCAAGGAGGACTTGCCCTCAAGGCGCGCGGCAATGTCGTTGCCGAGGGTCACCAGCTCGTAGGTGGCGCCCAGGACGAACTCGCCGGGGTGCAGCACGAAGGGCTGATCGGGGCCCACGTCGACCTGGTGGGTGAGGTCCGACTGGTCCGCCGCCGGGTCGATCACCGGGTAGCGGTGGTTATCGAAGAGTCGGAACAGGCGATCCAGGCGCACGTCGATACTGGCCGGCTGGACCAGGTCCCGGTCGAGCGGGTCGAGCTGGATACGTCCAGAATCCAGAGAGGCCTTGATGTCGCGGTCACTGAGCAGCATGACTCGATTGTCGCATACTCAGCGCCGCGACAACAGCCTCAGGGGATCACTGCAGGGGCTGGCCCTGAGCGTCGTATGCGTACGAGCCCGCACGAGCGATGATCATGATGAACTCAATGAACGCCCAGATGGCGGCGATAGGCGCACCAATCACGGTGATCGTCAGAATCAGCTGAATGATGCCCTTGGTGGTGTAACCCAGGTAGAAGTTGTGGATACCCAGGGCACCCAGGAAGAACGCCAGGAGCAGCGCGACGATCCACTGCTTGGGAGCATCAGCGGCGAAGGGCTGACCGTAGGCGGGCTGACCGTAGGCGGGCTGACCGTAGGCGGGCTGACCGTAGGCGGGCTGACCGTAGGCGGGCTGACCG